>FUFK010055563.1_pt1 | contig 44290 bp, 47 predicted proteins | sample 1021851 | NCBI WGS metagenome assembly FUFK01 (sample SAMEA51879418, study PRJEB19060) | metagenome
AGGACAAAGTACAAATATGTTAGCTGGTGGTAAAGTTGTTTTAGAAACTACAGATAAGATACAGATAGATTGTTCAGTTGCTGACAAAGTATCGGTCACTATGTCAATAATGGAGATTACCTAATGTCAGAGTATAGCATAGGGAAACAAGGTGATGGCACAAGTTATGAACCAGTCATTCGCCAAAATGAAAACACAATTAATAATTCATTCACAATAGACGCAACAAATAATGCTGTTGTTGCTGGTCCAATAACGATTGGCAGTACTGCAACAGTAACTGTGTCAGGAACATTGGTGATAGTATGAGCAAGCTACAGGTAGAAACAATATCGCATACGAATAATACTACGGCAATGACTATTAATAGCGGTGGTTTGGTAATACCTAAATCAGTTGTACTTTCAGTAAATGCGTCCAATACAGACCAATCCATAGGGACAAATACACTTACCAAAGTAGAATGGGAAAATGTTGAATTAGATACCATAAGTGGTTGGAGTACAACTAACCATAGGTATACACCTTCTGTAGCGGGATATTATTTAGTTGGGGGTGCTTTAAGGGCTGAAATGAGTTCAGTTTCTAAGCATTTTCGTACTGAAGTTAGAAAAAATGGTAGCAGTGGAAATGATAGTTTACATATTCAATTGAATTATGATGATGACAGATTGACTAACAGCGTCATTCCTCTTGGTTCTGGTTTAATGCAGTTGAATGGGAGTTCTGATTATTTAGAAGTTTGGGTTCGTTTAGAAGAGTCTGGAACTTTACATGATACTGACGGATTTAAATCATATTTTTTCGCACAACTTGTTCACGCAACATAGGGTAAGACAATGGTAAGCAAAATAGAAGTTGATGAAATAACTAATCAGAGTGGTGACCAAGATAGTGGTATTGACTTAACCACAAATGACCAGATTGCATTTAAGATAGCAAATGCTAGTAAGTGGACGCTTAATTCTTCTGGTAACTTATTTCCAGCATCAACGTCACAAGGCATTGTTCTTGGGGCAACATCTGATACATCGGCAAATCGGCTTGATGATTATGAAGAAGGCAGTTTCACTCCATCTGTTACTTTTGGTGGTAATAGTGTTGGTGTTACATACACCTCAAACAGAAGAATAGGTAAGTACACAAAAATAGGAAATTGCGTTGAATATTTCATTCATTTAGAAGTGACAAGTAAAGGAAGTTCTACTGGTAATGTGCAATTTACAGGCTTACCTTTTACAGTTGTTGGCGACCAACATTATATTCCTGGTGCTGTTTTTATCGCAAATATGTCTGGTTTAACTTATGGTGCGCCAATATTCAGAGCCATGACTAATGATACTGTTTTGGATTGTTATGAAATAGCTAGTAGTAGTTATGCTGGAATTACAAATAGTAATTTTAACAATAATACTGGTATTCAGGTAAGTGGCAAATATTATACATCATAGTGGGTAAGGAGAAACGAATGGCAATAACAAAAGAAACAATACAAGACAAAATAGAAGTTGTAGGTGACTTTAAGCACATACAAGTACGAACAGCAACGGTAATAAAAGAAGATGGTATTGAAATATCACGTTCGTTTCATCGCCATGTGATATCACCAAACAGCGATAGCACAAACGAGAGTGCAGACGTAAAAGCGATGGTAGCACAGTTTCATACAGATAAAGTTAAGCAAGCATACGCTGAACACTTAGCAAAGGCTAAAACAACATGACCTCAACATTAAAAGTAAATAATATTCAAGGTATTAAGAATCTTACTATCGGTGACGCTACTGCCGAAGATACTAAGATTGTATTTGACGGTAACGCCCAAGACTTTCACATTGGACTAGACGATAGTACAGATAAACTAACAATAGGTAAGGGAACTGCGTTAGGCACAACTACTCACATGACGTTTGATGCAGACGGTAATGTATTAAAACCACTTCAGTGTGCTTTTCTTGTCCAAGCAAGCACTCAGCAAACCAATCTATCAGTAGGGTCATACCATGATGTAGTGTTTGGATTAGAAAGATTTGATGTGGGTGGTAACTTTGCATCTAATGTTTTTACTGCACCAGTAACAGGAAAGTATCAACTAAATGTAACTTTAAGAATAGATAACTTAGATACAGGTAGTCCTTATTGTCTTCTCTATCTTACAACTTCAAATAGAGGTTATTATGTTTTAGTAGATACTGATATTTGGAGCAGTGACCTTAATTACCATTGTTTTCAAATAGCTACTGTAGCAGACATGGACGCAAATGATACGGCAAAAGTAGAAATAAAATGCCAAGGTGGAGCAGCTCAATCAGATATAGATGGAGGAACAGGAGACCCAGTAACATTTTTTTCAGGATATTTATTAGGATAATATTAAAAGAGGTAACAATGGCAAATCACACAAAAACAGTAACACTAACAGACTTACAACAACAAATACTATCTAACGACTTGCATAATGGTTCAGACAACGCAGGGTTGGACGCATGGATACAAACCGCAGTAGATGGTAAAATAAACAACTGTTGGAAGAGGATGCAACGAGAGTGGACAGATAAGCTGATGAACGACAGTTCTTTCACTGACCCAATCCCAAGCAACCAAGCTGACTTTGTTAAATTAGTTCTTGCACGAAGTGACTACAAGAATCGTAAAGCAAGAGATGAAGCTAATAAAATAGGGTAAAACAATTGTATGCTCGACCCATTAACAATTAGTGCAGCTGTTGCCACAGCAAACACAGCTTTCAATGGGTTAAAAAGAGCTTTTCAAGTCGGCAAAGATATCCAGAGTATGGGTAATGACTTATCCAAATGGATGAGTGCCGCATCAGATATTGAGAATGCACAGAAGAGAGCTAAGAATCCTTCTTTCATTACTAAACTTACACGCAGAGGTAGTATNGAACAAGAAGCCGTTGAAGCATTGACTGCNAAGAAACAGCTTGAAGAACAGCGATACGAACTCCAGCAGTTTATAAAATTCAGGCATGGTGTTCAGGCATGGAACGAACTTCTTAAAATGGAAGGTGATATACGCAAGCGTAGGCAGAAAGAGATATATGACAAACAAGTATTGCGACAAAAGATAATTACAGTTATCGTTGTATTCTTAGTAGTAATAATTGGTATGGGTATATTACTAGCTTTTGTATATGGATTGGTACAACTCGATAGGGGAAACATAGGCTGATGACACCAGAAACATTAGACAAGTGGCGAATCCTCCCACGCTTGATGATGCTAGCTATGACCTGTGTTTACATTAGGTGTATCGAGTGGGCATTGAGCCAGCCTGATTTAACCACTCAACAGGCTGGCTTAGTGTCTGTGGTTACTGGTGCAATGACTGGAGCTTTTGCTATATGGTTAGGAAAGGAATCAAACGATGGCAAGTAGAAGAGCAAATAGATTATATAATATGATGTTAAAATATCGTGATGAAACTGCGATTAAGAAACTCAAGAAAGCAAAGAAGACTGATACTGATGAACAAGTTGTTTTGAAAAGTCTTCATAATAGAAATGTTGTTGATATGGCAAGAGCTGATGTAAAAAAAGATAAAGACCTTTTACTCACTTATGATACTGATGCTATGAGAGCAAGGACTTTTATGTCACAAAGAAGACCCAGACAAGAAAGAGAATCTTTATGGAAGCTTATCAAAGGTAAAATGAAACCAAAAAATTCAGCATGATATTTAAAGCATTGCAAATGGTAGGTGGTATGGCATCTACATGGATAGAATCCAAAGCAGAATCACAAAAACTTAATCTTGAGATAAAAAAGAAGCAGTTAACTGGTGATATTGACTGGGATTTGGAAGCTATGAAGGGCTCACAGTCTAGCTGGAAAGACGAATATCTGGTAATTTTGTTTAGCATTCCTCTTATCCTCTGTTTTTGTGGTTCGTGGGGGAGAGATATAGTAGAACAGGGCTTCAGAGCCTTAGAAACGATGCCTGAATGGTATCAGGTGACACTTGGGTGTATTGTGGCTGCAAGTTTTGGTGTGCGTTCAGTGACCAAATTCTTTGGGTTACGAAAGAATGGGAAGTAATTGGGATAAACGTCGTGAGAATATTCGCATACATAGGGATTGGGATATTAGAAACTTTAGGAGAGAAGATATGGCATTTAAATTATCACAAAGGTCGCTGGATAGATTGGATGGAGTACATCCTGACCTTGTTGAGGTTGTTAAGAAAGCAATTGAGTATACGGATGTAGACTTTGGAGTCATCTATGGTGTCCGTGATTTGGAAACTCAAAAGAAATTGTATGAGTCTGGCAAATCACAGACTATGGCTAGTAAACATTTAATACAAGATGATGGGTATGCACACGCTGTTGACCTTATGGCTTATGATGGCAGCAATCCATCTTGGGATATCGTGGATTATGATAATATAGCTGATGCTATGCGAAAGGCGGCTAAAGAAGTCGGAGTTGATTTGGTTTGGGGTGCAGCTTGGCATAAGTTATTAACCATGTCACCAGATAGTGCAGAGGATTTAATGAATGACTACATTGATACAAGACGAAAAGAATCAAGACGTCCATTTATCGATGGACCTCACTTCCAGCTCCACACCTAGTCAGTTAGCTTTTGACTTTGATGATTACGATGGTCCAGATGAACTCTGGCTTCTTCATCTATGGTTGACTACTGTCTAGTATCTTCCAATATTCATCATAAGAGTAAATTATATTATCTACTTCTACGTCTATTGGATAAGCATCAAAATGTTTTTTATAGTCTTGTACATAATCAGCAATAGATATTGCTATTTGTTTTTCTTTTTTATCTTCTTTTATTTCTCCCATAGCTTTTTCCTTTCTATATATAAAGAAATGATGTCCTCGAAGTTGTCTGGCTTTCGAGGTGGAACAGTGCTGTATATATTGTAGGCTTCAAAGCATCTGTTCTCGTTGTAAACTTTTTCGCTTAGTGCCTGGCATTCTCTTGCTGACTCGAGGTCGATGGTAAGCATGAGAATAACTGTGTGTGTCATTTTTGTAATCATATTCTGTGCTTTCTTTATCTGCTAGGAGGTCAGGCAAGCAGAGCAGTATTAGACCCCCTAGCATGTTTTAGGACTTCTTTGGAGAAAGCACAGCCCTAAAATGGAATATCATCTGATTCAAGGTTATTGTCAACAGATGATTGTTCTTGTTCAAGCTTTGGTGATAGCTTAAGAGATAGCATAGTGCCGTATGAGCCTTGCTTGACCCAAGCAGCAACTCGACTATTGTCAGATGGTAAATCAATCTGACCAGTAAACTGTGGTGCCATACCATTCTGGCTATCGTTCTCCCACATTCTACCAATCTTCAAGTAGATATCTCTGACAGTAGAACCATCTTTTGATGATGCTTTGACAACAGCAATTCTGTTCTCATTGCCCTTGTCATTAAGTGTTCCAGTACCACTTAGCTCTTCACCATTCGGTTGAAAAACTGCACCAGTATTTGTGTTATCATATTCCATAGTTGTCCTTTCTAATTACTTTTCTAGGTTTTTGAAATGTACCAGACTTGCTAGATTCATTGCCGTCATCATCTGTGCTTTCATCTGGCACTAAGTTAAGCAGCCGTTGTAAAATGTATCGTGTCATGTAGGTAATGCCACTACCAATTTGTTGACTGCCTTTCTTAGTATCGTCTAAGCAAGTACACTCACTTTCAATGAATGTATCGCTGGGTATGTGTCGCAACTGTATATTGAGTATCGGTGAATTGTGTTCATTCACTTTCATAGTACCAATGCAAATGATGTTTTGCTTTTGTAACTCTACTTCAATCATAGGTATGATATCTTTTACCTTCATATACTTGGCATTGAACATTGCATTGTTACCTTCAACTTTTACTTTCTTGAACTCACACTTCATAAGTGCTGTGTATATAGTTTCTTTTGTCATTTCTTTTCTCCACTCATTATATCATAGGCAAGCTGAATTGCTTTCCTAAGTTTGATTGTACGTCTACCAGTCTTTGATACTGATATGACAAGATAGTCATTGAACATCTCGTACACATCATCAGTAACATGACTAAGCAATCTTTTCTTAGCTTCTTCATGCTTGTGTGCTACTTCCATTGTCTTGATGTAATCATGTGTATCATTGGTAAACTCATTACTTGAACTCATACAACGCTGAACTTTCCTATCGATTGGGATTGAGCTGACCTCTGGTGGGTCTTCAATCCCATCGTTAGTAGGTTTTACTTTTGGTACTACATGGTTGAGCCAAAAGTTTTTGACCAGGGACATAATCTTTTCTGCATACAATTCATTGTATTCGATATGGGACTGATGATACTTACTCCCATTACCTTGAATGATTGATATGAATGCACCACAACAGTTGTATCTAGTTCGTATTGGTCGCATTTTCATTCTGTGTCTATGCAAGTGCATATAGAATTGTATTTGTGGCATGTACCTTTCAATAACATCTTTGATAGATGTAAATGGATTCGTGTGTTTGCATTCAAGAATCCATTCTCTTTTATCTTGATGCTGTGTAATCAAGGCATCAAGACTAGCACGACAAGGAACATGGTCTATCATATAGACTCCAAGAGTGTGATTTGTATCTAGGTCAAAGTAATCATCGAGATGATTGCTATGCTGCTTAAGAAACCAATCGACATTTAGTTGTTCTGTAGCAAGACCAATCTGTACTTGTAAATTATCTGAAAGGTCATCAGGTTGCTTCTCTCCAATCTTCTCGAGGTAGAGATTTTCCCAATCACCATTTACTAATCTGACGACATCACTGCCGCCAATGAATGTAGTTCTATCCATGTGCTTTCTCCTTATTTATATGGACATTCTAGTTCCGACTGTGCAACCAGTCAACTACTATTTAGAAGTTTATTCTCAATAGATTCTTGATAGTACAATCGGATTTCATACTNCTCTTTTATAAGCGAGTACAACTCAAAGTATGCTGGGAATATTTTGAACTTTCGCATCGCAGTATTCAAAGCATAGTGCGTACAATCTGCTGGCATCTTGCCTAACAAATCTTCATACGCATTTGTTTTTAGCTGAACCTCTTCCATCTTGGAATCAAATGGTTTGTGAAAAAGATACTTCCATTTTTCAAGACGATTCCTGATATCTTCTAAACGCATTGGAATCAGGTACTTATCTACTATCTCCAATGCTTCTTGAAGTGTAGGTCTTGGTATCTCCAATATGTTATCAATCATACGTCCTTTGAATCTGAATCCAAGTTCATCAAGTTCCCAAACCAGCCTGAGGTTTGCTCTGACTGGTGATGCGAATGCAAGAAGATTTGTTCGTGCAGCTTCTTGATGGTCGATGGATACAATATTATTTTTTGGTTGATTTTTTGTCATGCTCTTCGTACTCCTTTAGTTTTAGTTGTATGTGTTTTTTGATAGTTTCCATCAATTCCGGTAATCGTGTTTCATTGAACTCAAGCAGCCGTTCAATTATTTTTTGTGCTTCCTTTTTAGGGATAGGCATTTTCATTTCACAAGATAACTCAAGTATTTGTTTTAGATTATCAACAATAGTAATATCAAACCCTGAGTGTTCTGCTATGTGATTAGCTTTGATGAACCCATACCATGCTTTGTTAGCTTGGTCTTGAATAAACCATAGTTGTTTACCAGTACAAACTGGTGTTGTATTTGATGTACCCATAACACCAAACATAAACTTTGATTGCTCCTTCGTAAGCTCTCGATGTTCGTTTATCATTTGGATATAAGAAATAAGTTGTTGTGTTACATTTGTCATATTGAACTCCTGTTGTTAATTATCGTAATGCTCTATGATACACGCAAAGACATCTTCCCATACTTTGTCTTTGATTATGACGCAGTATCTTGGAGAGCCCTTCTTGCGTTTACATACAGCAAGGTCTTTGTCTTCTAGTAAATTAAATACATTAGGGAATTGACTGCTATCTCTGTACTTGACTTCAACTATTAAGCTTTTGCCACCGATATCAACAGTCAAATCCCCTCTGTACTCACCACCTAAACTGCCCGATAGTGGTTGTTTCTTTGTACGTATACCTAAACTATTAAATAATTTTAGAAACCACCTTTCGTGATAGCTTCCTTTTGCTTTATTTTTGCTAACCATGTGTCCTCCTCATAGCATTTGTGACAAATCAAACTGCTTTTATATAGAAAGACAACAAAGTATTGTGTTTGCTCACCACAAGCATCACACTTTTGCCATGCTTTTTGTACTTCTCCTTTATTTTTTTTGGAGCGTGGCAAGTTGTTCAATAGCCTTTTCAATTTTGATAGCAGTTTCAAATCTTAATTCTGTTCCTTTTAGCTGTCGATAGTATGTTGTCTTTGATAATCCAGCCCAACTAAAAGCCTTGCGTAAGTCTACGTTCTGGTGTTCTGATAACTGCGTAAGCTGCTGAAGATAACTTTTCATAGTCTACATTATTACCATCTCGTTTTATGATTTGCAAATACATATTGACTAATTTGTTACCACTCTTGGTAATGTAATATCTTCTTGTTGTGCTTGGTGCTTTTTGATTTGCATACAAGCTTCTCAATACAGCATCACAAGGCATTGATATTATTAATCCTAGCTTATGCTCGAGAGCTTGCAAGGTTGTTGACAATGTNCCTTGTTTNATATCAGGNATTTGTTTTTGTANGTGATGNGATAATACTATTCGTTGTTCTTTTTCCTTTATCAAAAAGTATAATCCTGATAATATTCTAATCTGGTTTTTAGTAATCATATTATATTCCTTATAGTAACTGGGTGGCCTTTTGAGCCACCCATTTTTTTATATATGAGTTTCTAACTTCTCATACATTTGTGTTGCAACATCTCGTAAGAACTCATCAAGAACTGTTGAGTTCATTCCAAGTGTTTCAACCATTGATTGTAACTCAGATACTTTCATATCGTCTAGCTTATCGTTGATAGTATCTTTGATTCTGTCATTGATTGCATTACTCATCCTTACATTCCATCCTTTCTCTATCTTTAGTTCTGATGGTAAATCTTGATATCTAATTTTTACTACCATTGTTTTCTCCATAGTGAATTGTTCGCAGACTGTTTACATCTACTTTTTCTGGTAGATTTTCTTCATTACGAACATCATCTACAAAGTCAAAGCAATCTACAATACGTTCAATAGCATCAGCTACGTTCTGAAACTTCTGTCGATTCATGAAGACTGGGAATCGTACTTCATCTTTTGCCATGTCACGATAGCGTTCATAGTCTTTGCGTAATACATCTTCTAATCTACTGGTCATGTTAGTGTCCCTCCTCTGCCCACTCGTATGGGTCGTTACTGATATTGTCATAGTGTTCTCTTTCTTGCTTGAAGAAAGCTTTTGGTAACGGCAACTCTGCACCACTGTTAGCTAGGTTGAAGTCAGTAGTTTGTTTGTGTTCTCTTCTGAATCTTTCTTCTAGCCAATACTCTGCCCAGGTCATGTTGCCACTTTGCTTCATTGTAGTAACAATGTTCCAACCATTTTGTTTTAGGTTGAATATATGAGCAGAGAGTCGCATAGACCCATAATACTTGAGTGCTTCTTTAGGTGAGATGCTGCCGAAGCTTTGAAGATGTTCAATAATCTTGTCTTGTTGACTACTGAATCTATCATTGATTACATTTACTTTTGTATTTGTTCTATCCATAATTTACTCCTTATATATAATTATCTTGGATTGATTTTACTTCCCTAAACTCCAACTCATACTTACCTTTGGGAAGGATTGCACACTTCAACAGTTGACGATTCAAATAAAATCGAAACTCTTTGTCACCATTACTATGATTGCGAACTGTTGTTACATGTGTAACGAAGTGATGACTGTTGCTGTTCGATGTGCCGACTAGAACTTCAACTTCACCAGTATTCTTTACTCCATAGCTCTTACTACTCTTGTAGATACAAGCTGTAACTTTATTCCAAATAGGATATTGTCTTCCGAACATTTGCTTTCTCCATGTTTAGTTTACTATAAATTATTATGCTCTGCAACTCGTAGGTAAATTAATACAGTAGTTATTTACCTACATACTTACTCCACCATATTTATGACGATACTGTAACTTGGTTCTGTCATAAATTCTTTTGATATCCATGCAGTATTGAATAGCATCAGACAGACTATCAAAGTACTTCCGATTGCAATACTGATGTTCCCATTCTACAACTTTGAATCTACCTTTTGATGCAGAATATATCTCAATGTTTCTATCAATGCGTAGACTCGCAACTCTTTTATCGTGTGTTGTATCCAAGATAAATATATCTTTATCAATCTCCATTGCTTTCTCCTATGATATCATTAGTAATACAGTTAAACCTGCGAATATGAATACGACTCCAACAATGTCTTCTAATGTGTTCATTGATTCCTCCACAGTATCCATTGAAAGAAAATCATTCCAACTGCGTAAGCTAGAATAAATCCAATTGTTAATTCAAAAATCATTGTGTTCTCCTNTAAATTTACAGCAACTGAATCTCCTGTAAAACTTGTGTAAGATACAGCCACATAGTTTCTAACTTGAACTCCACTTTCTCGTCATTCCCCCCCCACCTTGAAGGGTTTGTGACGTTGTGCAGCTCGACCAAGTATGTATTTGTTTGCGTAGCAAACTAGATAACCAAGTAAATTTACATGCGACTAGCATGCAGATAACCGCCAAAAAATAATAAGCTGGCACAAAGTGTATGCCAGCGTTTGTTTTTTGGCGAACCCAGTTGAGCAGTTTTACTTCATGCTCAGGAAGTAAGGCTGTCTAAACGACAACCTTTGTTGACTTCTGCTTGTTTGCTGGGTCAGGTCGCTGATTGATAAGCTTTCTTGGGTCGATATGATTATCAAGAGTTTTATTTACCTTCTGGTTGATGCCAAGAGATGCCATTGCCTTTTCAATAGCAGTCTTTGTTTCAGTAAGATTCTCAAGGTTTTGAGGTATGTACTGATGGCAAACTCTTTCTAGTTGTCCAAGCTTGTCAGTTGATTGTCCTGTATGTTCACAGTTCTCATACTCGTTCAACCATTCTGTTTGTTTCTTGTCCAAGTTTTCTTTCGACTTGGTGATAGAGTAGTTGACATTTTCAAGTAGTTTATTCGCTACGTATTCTCTTTGATATGTATCTTTGTAGAAATCAATGATTGTTCCGTAAGCTTCTTGTAGTTTAGTATTTGACATTTTATATTCCTTTCTGATTTTATTAAAATGTGACGGCAGAAGGGCATTGCCATAGGGCAAAGATACAAATGCTAATTTGTTTCGCGAGGAATTGCCGATAGGCAAGGGGAAATTAGTATTTGCCAAAGGGTATATCTTTGAACGGCAATGCAATTATGACTAGCATTTTACATAAAACAGAAAGAAGATAGGCAAATACACTACAAGATGCGTCGGAATAATCAGTCAGTTAGTAGAGCTAGTAGTGTCAGTTAGTGAAATTAAGATATTGACAATGCTTACGAAAGTAAGCATAGAATTACAAGGAAAGGAAAGGCAATGAGTGAACTTACAGGTAACAAGCTTACTGCAAAGCAGAAGAAGTTAGTTGATACGTTAGTAGCAAAAGGATGTAGTATAAAAGATGCAAGTAAAGATGCTGGATACAGTGAGGGTGAAGCTGGCAGAGTTACTGCTAGTAAGACTTTGAAGCTACCACATGTGCAACAGTATATGATGAGTACGATAGCTGAGAATATAGGACTGAATGCTACGAAAGCACTACAGAGTATTGTGAAGCTAAGTAGCAATGCTAAATCAGAGTATGTGCAATTGGAAGCAAGTAAAGATTTACTGGATAGGGCTGGATACAAAGCAGTAGATAAGGTCATGCATAGTGTGGCAGGAAACATCAAAGTTAGCATAGACCTCACGTGAAAAGCTAGGGCAGTCTGCTGAACTAGAGCTGTGACAAACACATGGGGGGTCAAAAACCAGTGTTTGGCACGAGCAAGGGATAGTATACAAACATTTATGGAGAAAAAAGCTCGATGAAAATATTTACTAACTTAAAGGGATTGATTATGCGTGTTGCTGTGTTAATGTCTAATATATTGAGAAGGAGAAGAAATGGCGAGAACTCCAGCTTGGACAAGGAAAGAAGGGAAGAATCCGAAGGGCGGCTTGAACGCAAAAGGTCGAGCAAGCTACAAGGGAGGAACTCTAAAAGCTCCAGTAAAGTCAGGGGACAACCCAAGAAGAGCAAGCTTTCTAGCAAGGATGGGGGGAATGCGAGGACCGGAAAGGGACTCAAAGGGAAGACCAACAAGACTTCTTCTCAGCCTAAGAGCGTGGGGAGCATCAAGCAAAGCCGACGCAAAACGAAAGGCAGCAGCAATCTCACGAAGAAATAAAGCCAAGAAAAAGAAAGGATAANANNATGCCTATGGGAAAAGGAACTTACGGAAGTAAAAGAGGAAGACCACCAGCAAAGAAAAATGGTTTGACTGCAAAGCAGAAGACTCTTCCTAAACAACTGCAAACAAAAATTATGGCTTCTAAAAAGAAGAAGAAGTAATGGCAGTCAACGCAGCTGGAAACTATACTAAGCCAACAATGAGAGCTGCACTATTTCGCAGAATCAAAGCTGGTGGTAAAGGTGGAAGACCAGGGCAATGGTCTGCACGAAAGGCACAGATGTTAGCCAAACAATATAAAGCCAAAGGTGGTGGATATCGCTGATGGCTTTAGCAAAGAGTCAAAGAAGCCTACGAGCATGGACAAGACAGAAGTGGCGAACCAAGTCTGGTAAACCCTCTCTTAAAACTGGAGAAAGGTATTTACCAGAGTCAGCAATAAAATCTTTATCTGATGAAGAGTATCGAGCAACCACTCGAAAGAAAAGAGCAGCCATGCGTAAAGGCAAACAAGTTTCCAAACAACCAAAGAAGATAGCAAAGAAAACAGCATCACATAGAAAGTTTAGCTGATGTATCATGAACATAAACTAGATAAAGAAACAAGAAACTTACTGCGTATTGTTATTAAGCAAGTTCATCTTAAACATTTTCCAAAAGAATTTATTACTGATTACGAAGCAGATAAACGAATAGCTTCCCTTCTCCCCCACACCTTAGAAAGACTCAAAGAAGTCGGAAGAAACTACAACATTGATAAACTTTAATTACAAGCCAGACGGAGAAGTCCTAAAGCAATTTATGAAGGACAATAATTTTTTTCGTGGTATCAGAGGTCCAGTTGGTTCTGGTAAATCAGTTGCGTGTTGTGTTGAGGTATTCAGAAGGGCTCTTGAGCAGAAGCAAAATTATGAAGGGATTCGTAAATCTCGTTGGGCTATTATACGAAATACAAACCCACAACTTAGAACGACAACTATAAAGACTTGGCTGGATTGGTTTCCAGAGAATGAGTGGGGTAAGTTCCATTGGTCTGTTCCTTATACACATCACATACAAATGAATGATTTAGACCTAGAAGTAATTTTTTTGGCATTAGATAGACCAGAAGATGTGAAGAAGTTATTGTCATTGGAACTTACTGGTATCTGGGTAAACGAAGCAAGAGAGATTCCTAAAAGTATTATTGATGCGTGTACTATGCGTGTTGGTCGATATCCAAGTATGAGAGAGGGTGGTTCAAGTTGGTCAGGTGTTATCTGTGATACCAATGCACCAGAAGAAGACCATTGGTGGGCAATTATGTCAGGTGAAGTTCCGATACCAGACCATATACCTAGAGAGCAAGCTACCATGTTAATCAAACCTGATAACTGGACTTTCTATACACAGCCAGCAGCAATGAAAGAAAACTTAGGAGAAAAGGGCGAAGTATTATCCTATTCCCCAACCTCTAAAGCAGAAAACAGTAAGAACATATTACAAACGTATTATCCAAATATTGTAAGAGGTAAAACAAAAAGTTGGATAGATGTGTATGTAATGAATAGGCTTGGCATGATTCAAGATGGTAAACCAGTTTATCCAGACTTTGTAAGTGATACACACATTGCAGAGGAGGAAATACCTATTGCTGCTGGAGTACCTCTTTATATTGGAATTGATTTTGGTCTTACTCCTTCTGCTGTGTTTGGACAGAAAGTTCGAGGGCGATGGTTACTACAGTCAGAGATTGTAGCTATTGATATGGGTATAGTTCGTTTTGCTGAACTATTAAGACAAGAGATTGCTACACGATTTAATAATCTTGATGTGTATATTTATGGCGACCCAGCTGGTGACTTTAGGGCTCAGACAGATGAAACAACACCATTTGGAATATTACGAGGTGCTGGATTAAAAGCAACGCCAGCTCCAAGCAACAGCATAGACCTAAGNCTTGAATCTGTTTCTTCACAACTTACTAANATGGTAGATGGNAAATCTGGNTTNTTNATAGATAGNAGATGTCCNCANNTAATNAAAGGNTTTCAAGGTGGCTACTGCTATAGAAGAATGCAAGTATCTGGAGAAAGATATGAAGATAAACCTGAAAAAAATATGTATTCTCATATTCATGATGCTTTGCAATACTTAATGTTAGGTGCTGGAGAAGGGCGAAGTTTGATGTCTGGACAGAAGCCAGTCACATCTTTCAATGCAAGAAAAGGCTTTGATTTATTTAAAAGACCTAGTATTAGTAGAACTAGAACCTTTTTTGGAAATGATTTAAGGAGGTAGATATGTGTTTTGGTGGTGGTGGTAGTAGAACTCCTGAACCTAGACAAGAGGTTAGGGAAGAAACTAAACAAGCAAAAAAAGAAGAAGAAGAAGTAAAAATAAAAAACAGACAAGAAGCTCTTGAAAAAGAAGTGGAAACGTCTGCACCAGTCAAAACAAGTTTATTCTATGATACTGGAGGAACAGTCTTCAGAAGAAGAGTTGGTCGAGGTTCATTATTTACAAGCAGCCCAGGGGGGTCTGGTTTTCTTTCACAGGGTAGAGAGCAAACACCTACAGGATTGAGAAGGTACTAATATGCATATTGGTATGCCAACAGAACCAAAAGCATTAGCTCAATATTATATGGAAAAGTTTGAAAAGGCGAAAGCTATTCGCCAACACTTTGAAGATGTGTATGATGATTGCTATGAGTATACAATGCCTATGCGAGAAACATTTAAGTCTAAGACCATAGGAGAACGTAGAGATGAAAAGATATTTGATGAAACTGCTGTTGTTGGAGTACAAGAATTTGCATCAAGACTCCAGCAAGGACTTGTCCCCAACTTTGCTCGTTGGGCTGATTTTACTGCTGGCTCAGAAATACCAGAATCAGAACGAGATGCAATCAACAATCAGCTTGAAGAAATAACTGAGTTTGTTTTTGAGATACTACAGAACTCAAACTTTGCACAAGAGGTTCATGAATCATTTATGGACTTGGCTGTTGGTACTGGTGTACTTTATGTTTCTGAAGGGGATGCTGTTAATCCAATTACTTTTTCTGCTATACCATTACCGCATGTAGTTCTTGATGTTGGTCCGAATGATAATATTGACCATGTATATAGAGAAAGAAGTGTTCGATATTCTGATTTACATATTTTGTTTCCTGATATTGAGTTGCCACAAGAGTTGCAAAATTCAATGATGGCTAGTCCAGACCAAAAAACAAAACTATTAGAAGTTGTTTGTAAAGATTATTCAAAGTTAAATGAAGATGCTTTTTTATATGTATGTATTGAAACAGCAACAAAGACAGTTCTAAAATCAGAAGCATTAAGTGGTACTGGTAGTAATCCATATATATGTTTTAGATGGAATACATGTTCTGGTGAGGTATATGGAAGAGGTCCATTATTCAATGCACTTAGTGCAATCAAGACTACTAATCTTACTGTAAAAGATATTCTTGAGAATGCTGCTATGGCAATAGCTGGTATATATCAAATGGATGATGATGGTGTTATTAATCCAGATACAATTAATCTTGTGCCAGGGACTGTTATACCAAAAGCACCAAACTCTCAAGGACTACAACCTATTCGACAAGCTGGTGATTTAAACTTTACTAATTTTATTTTGAGTGACATGCGTAATAATATTAAGAAAGCATTGTATAATGATATGCTTGGTAATCCAGATAGAACACCAGCTAGTGCAACTGAAGTTGCAGAAAGAATGGCAGACCTAAGTAGACGTATGGGTTCTGCTTTTGGTAGATTGCAAGCTGAAATGGTACAGCCAGTTCTAGCTCGTGTAGTTCATATTCTAAAGAAACAAGGTCGTATAGAATTGCCAACATTAAATGGCAGACAAATAAAAGTTAAATCAATATCACCATTAGCACAGGCACAAGCAAACTCGGATATATCTGCTATAGCAAGATGGTTGGAATTAGTTGGAGGAGCATTTGGTCCACAAGTAGTTAATCTTTTGGTTAATAGTGAACAGACTGCTGCACATCTAGCTAAGAAGTTTGGTGTTCCTGATACGCTAATAAGAGATGTTGCTGAACGACAACAGATAGTTGCTGCTGCTCAACAGATGGCACAACAACAAATGCAACAACCACAACAAGCTATGGGTCAAGGAATGGAGGAAGCACCAAATGAACAAATCGCTGCAGAATGAAACAAAAGCAATCTCAAGTAGATTTGATGGATTCCCAAGAAGCAAGGATGATGAGGATACTATAAGCCTTAATATGCATGCTTTATTCAACTCACCAGTTGGAAAAGAAGTATTGAAATATTTACGCAGTATAACTATTGAAGCAGTTCATGGTTCAGCAGTAACAGATGAAGTGCTAAGACATGCAGAAGGTTCAAGGTTTATTGTAGGTGTTATTGAAAGACGAATAGCACATGGTGATAAAGTAGCAAGAGAGGATTGAAATGAGTGAAGACCAAACAACAGAAGAAAATGTTTCACGTGAAACAACAGTCGGACAACAAATAGAAACAAATAATACCCCTACAACCCCTACAAGTGAATCAGCACCAACAGAGGAACAAAGTGTTGAATCTATGGGAGAAAGACCAGCTTGGTTGCCTGAGAAGTTTAAGTCAGCAGAAGACATGGCAAACTCTTATTCTCAACTTGAGGGTAAACTCAGCCAGAAAGAAGATGATATAAAGTCACAAGTAATGAAAGACTTGGAAGCAGAAGCATATAAAGACAGACCTGAAAGGAAAGGTGATTATATATTACCAGAAGGTATTGATGATGAGTTAGCAAGAAGTAATGAGTTGCTTGAGTGGTGGGCTGACCAGTCATTTGAAAATGGGTATAGCCAAGATGAGTTTGCTGAAGGCATTGAGATGTATAAAAAAGCAATGAACATTGGCTCAACTGACCCAGAAGCAGAAATGAAAACACTTGGTGATAATCGNAAAAGAAAGAGTACAAGCAGTAGAACTATGGTCAAATAAGTTTTTCACACCAGAACAACATGCTGAGATTGCAACATTATGTTCAACAGCTGAAGGTGTTAAGGCTATGGAAACTGTTATTAACGCTTTGAAAGGTAGCCAGTCTATAGGTGATGCTGCACCTACTGGTCAACAAAATGAAGCTGGACTAAGAGAGATGATGAAAGACGAAAGATATTGGAGCATGACAAAGCGTGACCCAAACTATGTTCGTCAAGTAGAAGAAGGTTTTCAAAAACTATTTAATAAATGACATACATTCAGAAAGGACAGTTTGAGTTCAGACCATGTAAACTTTCTGATGTAGACCACCTTGTTGATAAACTAAGACTTTCTGATGTTCGAGAATGTGCATTAGTTGGTGCATCTCCAGAGATGGCACTTGCTGTTCCATTTCTTGAAGATGGTGCTAAAGGTTTTACGATTACACATAAGGGTAAACCTATTGCAATGTGCGGTGTAACACCTCTTGATGAGATGATGCATGTGGGTAAAATATGGTTTCTTGGCACAGATATGATAGATAAACATTGGTTATTTATCTTTAAACACAGCAAACTTATACTGTCTTTTCTTAAAATAGACTATGATTTTGTAGAAAACTATGTGCCAGAAGACCAAATAAAAACAATAAAATGGTTAGAATCTATGGGATTTTCTAAAGAAGATGACCCATATTACTTTAATTCTACACCCTTCATTAAACTTTTTTATTGCAATTTGGATAATTTTGAGCAAAGAATTAGTAAGTCAAGACCCACTATGCACTAAGTGACCCCTTGTGGACAATCATGTTGAGGTGCAAAACGGACAATCAGCGACGTAATTGAAACTTAACAATGGAGCTGAATAATGGCAAATACAATTGATACAGCCTTTATTAAACAGTTCGAGTCTGATGTTCACATGGCATATCAGCGTATGGGTTCTAAACTACGGAATACTGTGCGTACTGTTGGCAATGTAGCTGGAAACGTAGTTCGTTTTCAAAAGATTGGAACTGGTACTGCATCTACTAAATCGAGAAATGGTATGGTTACACCTATGGAGCTTACACATACAACTGTGGAAGCAACCATGAGTGATTTCTATGCTGCCGAATATATCGACAAACTAGATGAACTTAAAACTAACATCGACGAAAGACAAGCAGTTGCAACGTCAGCAGCAGCAGCTCTTGGTCGAAAAACTGACGATATCCTGTATACAGCAATGGATGCTGGAGCTAACTCAACTCAAATACATGATACAAGTAGTGCTGTTGAAAAAGCAGACTTACTTACATTATTTGAAACTTTTGGTTCTGCAAACATTCCTGAGGATGGTGGTCGCTATCTTGCTATGCATCCAAAGGGATTTGCAGACTTATTCTTAATTAATGAGTTTGCATCATCTGACTTTGTTGGTGAGCAGAATCTACCATTCGCTGGTGGTATGACAATGAAGCAGTTTCTAGGCTTCAACATATTCTCTACCTCTGCAATTACCGCTGGTAAGAATATGGCTTATCATACTACTGCTGTAGGATTAGGCGTAAACTCTGATGTTTCCACAGAGATAAACTATATCCCTGAGAAAGCATCTCATCTTGCAACATCTATGATGTCAATGGGTGCTGTTGTTATTGATGACAATGGTATCTATGAAGTCTTAGATAATAANTAATAGGGGGNAATCATGGCTCTTGATATGAGTAANCTCACNAGATTAGCTGGTGGAAGTGGTGTCAACCTTTGGTATTATACATCTAATGANGCNTTATCTGTTGTGAGAGCAGCAAACTATTTTTCAACTGCTGATGCTACTGGTGGTGAAATGAATGGTCANTCTGCTCTTGGNATGATGAACGAGGGTGATGTCATACTAATATGTGACGCTAATTCAACACATAAAACTTTATCTGCAACTGTTGTTAAATCTGTATCTGCTACAGCTATTGACTGTGGTGATGGTTCTGATTTAAGTACCGCAGATAGTGATTAAGGATAGGGGGAGAAATCCCCCTACTCTAATATGGCAGTAGTTAGTACCAAATCAGATACAGCAATTGACATTTGTAATAGAGGTTTAATCTTTATTGGAGCAGAACCTATTACATCTTTTGATGATGGAACAACTGAAGCAAGAGTTGCTGCAAATATTTATGAAGATGTAGTTCAAACATCTTTAACGAATGCTCGATGGAGATTTGCAACAAATCAAGAAGCTTTGAATAGATTAACTGATGCACCAACAGCACGATTTGATTTAGCATATCAGCAACCAAATGATACGTTAATTATTCATGCAATTACAGTTAATGACAATCCTATAGAGTATCAAATATATGGCGATATGATTTACGCTGATACAACTACAACAGATACAGTTGTAGCTGATTATACATTTAGACAAACAGAAGAATTTTTTCCAAGCTATTTTGTGATGGCAGTTGCTTATGGACTGGCACAAGTATTTGCTACATCAATAGCAAGAGATGGTTCTCTTACACAAACAATGGCAACATTAGCTGATGCTGCTATGAGAAAAGCAAGAAGTGTAGACTCACAACAACAAACATCAAGAAAACTAATAACTGGTCGTTTTGTTCAGAATAGGAGATAGGAATGAGAAAGCTAAGAGTTCCTTTATCCAACTTTCAGTTTGGTGAAGTTAGTCCATCACTTATATCGAGAACAGATTCAAAAGTATATTCTAGCTCTGCACAAAAGGTAGAGAACTTCTTTCTTAGAGCTGAAGGTGGAGTTATAAAACGAGCTGGTCTTAGTAATATATACGAATTTGATACAACTGTTAATACTGCTAAAACTCAACAGCATAGAATAATACCTTACATATTTTCAGATGATGAACGATATATCATCTCTCTTGAGAATCTAAAGATAAGAGTATTCAGAGTAGATACATCTTTTAATGTAACACTTGCAACAACTATTACACAAGATAGTAATAGTGCAGCATTACCATTTACACATGATAATATTCATGAAGTTACCTATGCACAGTCAGGTGATACAATGTTTATTGCTCACCAAACATTTATGGTAAGAAAACTTGTGCGAACAGGACTTACTTCTTTTGCTGTTGAAACATATACATTTGACCAAAACTCAGCAAATACAATAGTGCATCAACCTTACTTTAGTTTTCAAACCCCTGGTGTAACTCTTGACCCAAGTGCTACAAGTGGTAGTGGTGTTACTTTTACTACAAGTTCTGCTTACTGGGATACTACTGGTTCACAATCTGGTGGAGATTATCCTGACTCATTACATGTTGGTATTAACTTTAGATACAATGATTCAGAGTTTAAAATTACTTCTGTGCAATCTGCAACACAAGCAACTGGCACAGTATTTGGTAATTTAAAAAGAAGATTGAAGGTTGATTCATTTAGAACAAGTGAGGGTGTTGGAACTGTAGAGGTTACATTACTCAATCATGGTTTGGCAGCAACCGCAGCATTTACAGTTGATAATGCTTCTGCTGTTGGTGGCATAGCAAGGTCAAATCTAAATGGTGCAAGAACAGTTTCTGAAGTTATAGATGACAATACATTTACATTTACTGCTGGTGCAAATGCAACATCTGCTGCTGCTGGTGGCGGTACACCTACACTAGAAACGCATGCACCAGTTACAGAATGGTCTGAGCAGTCATACTCTGCATTGCGTGGTTTTCCAGCAGCAGTAGCCTTTCATCAGAATCGTTTATGGTATGGTGGAACGCTTGGACAACCTGATGGATTATGGGGAAGTAAGACTGGTACATTTTTTAATTTTGATGTAGGAGAAGCAGCAGATAATGATGCACTTGATTTGACAGCAAGTATTGGTGATATCAATACTATCCGTCACATAATATCAAATAAAGATTTACATGTATTTACATCAACAGATGAGTTTATAGTTCCAGCATTACAAGGTGCAGTTACAACACCAACTAACGCATCAATAGAACGACAGACATCATTTGGTTCTTCTTTTCTTCGACCTTACCTGTATGATGGAGCAACAGTATTTGTAGATTCATCAGGTTCTATGGTACGAGAGTTTATATTTTCTGATGCTGTGAAAGGATATACTGGTCAACCTATCTCAACGCTATCAAGTCATTTAATAAACACACCAATACAAATGGCTATGCTTTCTGGTGCAATAGGTCGTGCAGAAAACTATTTATTTATTGTTGATGCTGATGGTAGTATAGCTGTGTTTAATTCTAATAGAGTGGAGCAAAGAGCTGGATGGACACAATTTACAAGTCAAGGTTCATTTCATTCAGTCTGTGTAATTGATACACGTGTTTATGCAGTTGTTAAATTTGATAAAGGTGACGGCACTAACAAATATTTTCTTTGTGAGTTTAGCAATAGCTTTAATACTGATTTGGCTAAAACTTATTCTGGTACTAATGGGGTCTTCAGCGTTAGTTCCGATTTCGCAAACGGAGCTGTGGTTGATGTGGTCAATGGGACTTTTTATCTTGGGAGTTTTACTGTGTCTGGTGGTAATGTGGACGTTTCGTCAGTAGACTCTTCTATATCTTCAGCAGAAATAGGTTTGAAGTTTGATGTTACTTTGAAAACAAATCCAATAGATGCAGTAGTTGCAGATGGACCTTTAACTGGAGAGTTTAGAACAGTACAAAGAGTTGTTCTTGATTTAAACAATACTCTTTCCGTTACTGTGAATAATACTAATTTAATTATACGTCAGGTAACTGATGATATGAGCCAGCCAAGAAATGCAATTACTGGTAAGAAAGAATTTAGATTGTTGGGATTTGGTCGTGACCCACAAATAACTATTACACAGAATGCACCATTGGCATTACAGATTAATTCAATAGTAGCGGAGGTAGCCTTTTAATGATTCAGTTTTTACAACTAGCAGCATCTTTAGTTGGAGTTATGGCAACTGCTTCGGCAGCAGATGCAGCAAAACAACAAGCAGACTCTCGAGCAAGAGAGATTGAAGAAGATAAAAAACGTAATGAGATTATGTATTTACAAAAGCATAATGATAGGATGGATGCTTATTTTGATGATGTAAATAAGAATGAAGCTTTGTTAGGTGGTGCAACTGGTAGAGATATTGGTCTTGATAGAAGCTTTAGAGCATTCCAAAAGAAACAAGAAAAAACTGTAGGTAAAGATATTGTTAGACTTGATAGACAAGCTTTATTTACTGATGATAAATATAGAAGACAAGCAGAACAAGTTAGAATAGAGGGTGATGCAAAATCACAATACTTATATCTACGAGCTGTGTCATCTGGCATCAAAGCATTTCATGATTTCAAAACATATAGTTAATTATGGTTATAAATTTAAAACAACAAAAACTTACATTTAATAATAAACCCATAGGAGTTATTCAACGTACTAATGCTGTGGAGCAATCACTTCTTGGTGTAGCAGTAGAAGCTGAAAAACTTAGTGATATAGCATTGAAAGAAATGAAGCTGGCATCAACTGAAGCTGGTGAAAAAGCTGCAAGAACGATGCCTATAGAAAAGTTCTACACACTAAATGCTGATGGTGAATTTGAAGCATACGATACAAAAGAGTTTCAAGACTTAGGAGCAAATGCACGAAGGTCATTTAAAACTTTAGCTAATAAAAAATTTATGCGAAGTATTCAAAAAGATATTGAGGTAAAGCATAAAGAATTAGCTCTTAAATATAAAGATGTTGCTGGTGGTGATGAACTATATGCAAATGTATTTGGTGCGTATGTTGATACATTAGTAGATAACTCACCAGCAGAATTTAAAGATATTATTAAAAATGATGGTATTGATACTCTTACATTAGGTAAGGCAAATATACAAGCTGGTTTACGAGAAACATCAAACCTTTCAAGTATGAGAATGATTGAAGAAGAGTTTATAAGTCTTGCATCAAAATATAATCAAGCAAAACGTCAAGGCGATGAAATGCTGATGGCTGGTATAAGGGCTCAATTAGAAAATGTAGTTACCTCTTCAAAAGAATTAGAAAATACTTTTGGTCAAGCAAGAGCAAAAGGATTAGCACAAATATATTCAAGAAAAATAGCAAATTTAGATTTAAGTGCAACTGTTGCTAAACTTTATAGTGAAGAAGGTTTAAGTAAATTAGATGTTGATAATATGCATGGTTATTTGCTTTCTGGTGGTACATACATTGGTGAAAATTTACAAAGCAATGCTGAACAACTAGCAGACTTAAATGATATTTTAAATAGTACAGAGGGATGGCAGATGGATAGTCTTGTTGCTCTCTCTACAAAATATAAAGAATTAACAAAACAAATAATTACAAGTTCTCAACCATCTAGTTCTTCAAAAAGACAAGAAACAAATGAAATACTAAGCATTGTAAATACCGATATTGAAGGTCTTAGAAACATTCCTTATTCTTCTGAAACTGTTAATGCTTTGGAAAAAAAGTTTGAGCAACTAAGCACAGATAATAATGATGCATTTAATAGTGACAAGTTATTGCAGAAAAAAAATTATCTTGCAAAAACAGCAACAATTAGATTAGCAAAAGAAGTAAAACGAATTAAAGATGGTAATGGAAATATACTGCCATCAGGAGCTTGGGAAGCAATAACATTATATCTTCAAGATGGAGATGAACGTAATTTACGTTCTTATGTTGATATTGGCGGTAATTCAGTTGACTTTGATGAGCCAACAAGAAAAAAAGTTATTGAATTTTTTAACAAGGTTGCAAGTACAAATGTTCTGTCTGAAGATAATATTGGTCAGATAAGAACAGCAGTAGCTAATTACTCTAATACTAGAAAATTAGAAGAATCAAGAATAGAAGCCAATGTTCAAAAGAGAGAAAATGAATTAAAAATTCAAGGCAAAAGAGAAGAACTTCTTAAATATGAGTTAGAAAAAGGAGTGCTTGAAGATGAGTTATTTGAAGTAAGAACTGATGAAGATGTTACTGATGCTGTAAAAAGTATTGATGATTTTATCAAAAGGTTTTCAAACTGGGCTACTGAAAGTGGTGCAAAGAATGTTGGTACAATAGTTAATGCTGATAGAGCAAGATTAGAACAAGTATTAGGTAAACAAATAAATAAACTTGTGGCTGGAGAGGTTGCTAAATCTATTGCACTTGAGCCAAATCAAATAGAAGAACAGGGTATCTTTGTTCTTAATGCTAAGAAATCAACAGACTTAAAGAACTTCTTAAGCTATGTAAGAAATCCAAATGAAGAACTCAAATCAAAAATTAAACCAGAGTATTTGGCTGCTTATGAAAAGTACTATGAAAGAGATGATTTACAACTTGAGCCAGTACGAACAGATTTAGAAACTTCTATATCACAGCTTATAGCACTTACTATTAGTGAACAATCAGGCAGACAAGAAGCACTCAATGAAGCAAATGATATGAATAATATTATTAGAACAACTCTAAAACGAGATGAGAAAGCTTCAAGACTGGTAGATAAAATATTATTTGAAGCTCTTGTGAAATATAGTGATGAAAATAATTTAGGTTTAATTGATAAAGATAAGACTATTGAAGAAAATATGAAGGGTTTTTATTTTTCTGAAGAGTCGCTTAAAAAGAATCCTGTTACTGATTTGATGTATAAATTGATTGGTGAGGGATATTTACCTCATCAGTTTGTTGATGGATATAATATGATGGGTGGTGCTGAAGAGTCTGTTCTCAAAGCAATGGATACTCATAGAATAAATCTTGAGTCACAACCATCTGCAAACGGAAAAAAGGTTTCATATATAGGATATAAGGGAACTAATAAGTTTGCTGGTAACTATGGTTTTAAAAGTATAAATGATAGTTTTAAAGAACTAAGAACAATAAATCATATTCTTAGATTTAGAGCTGGTGGAAATCAACAAGCATTTAACTTATTAGATAATGAAGGTATTGGTATGCCTACTGAAAGAACAGCAACTATGGTTCAGTATGATGCACCATATTCTGACTTGCTTAATTCTTATAGTCAAATAACAAATGAGCAGATGAATGATGCTTTTAAAATATTAAAGAAGCAACTAAATATTAAAACTCTTTATTCCCCCACAGAAGCTAATCGAGAAATAATAATTAAAGATTTAATAAACAGTACAGAGATATTTGGTCCAGCTAAAGATAACAAAGCAGCATTATCTTTATTTCAGCCACCACAAGAAATAATAGATATAGCAGAACATTTTTGGAGTGTTGCTGCAATGGATGCAGAATTACGCAATGATAAGTCTGGATTGAAGCAATATTACTCACAGTTTAAAACAATGCTTACTGAGTATATGGATACAAACTATATGGAATCTGATGGTAATGTATTGGATTTTTCCAATATGCACACTCTCTCTACAACTCATACAAGACTCCATCCAGCGATACATTTAGGCGAAGCAAAGTATCTTGCAATGGTAGACTATGTAAATGATAGATTACCTCCAAATATGGTATTTGATTTTGATGCTGTGCAAACAGATGAGTTTCTAAAAAAATATAAATTCTCAAGACAAACATTACCGACTGATGAAGTGTATGCACAAATAAATACATTACCTACACAATTTAAAAGACGTTATGCAAAAGAGTTGAAAGCTGGAAAAGATATATCTGAAAAGATATTTAAAGAAAGATTAAAAGAAGAAGCTAAGAAAGAGGGTATTGATAAAGTAGTTCTAGTTGCTTATGAAACTGCAAATGCAAATGAAATAATTTATCAAGCTATGAGAGTTACAGCAAATGAAACTCTTACTCCGGTAATTGTTACTAATAGCAAAGGTGATGCACTTCCTTTTGTTTTTTCACTTGGGAGTCTTGCTGCTGCTTTTGATAAAGATGGAGTATATGACAATATTCTTAGAGAGCAGTTAAGACCAGGGGTTGAAAAGAGAAAACAAACAGAGCAAGGCTTAAATGAAACTGGGACAGATGCATTGAATAGATTTTATGGATTATTTGTTAGATGAGTGAGAAGACTGAATTTCTTATTGATAATGCGTACAGACCAAGTGGTCTTGCTGATATAGAAGGATTTCTTCCAACAGAACAACTAGCACCATCATTTTGGGATTCTACCCAAGCAATGTTTGGATTTAGTTATGACTCTCAGTTTGAAGCATTTAATGAAGATTTAGAGTTTAATACAAAAGGATTTGCTAGACCATTTTCATATTATATGGGTTTGGCTGGTATGCCACCAGTTACTTATGATGGCTTGCGTAATCAACCAGAAGAACAAAATATTGATGAGTTTAAAATTCTTCAAGAGTTTAAGGATAAAGAAGAGGTTGAGTTTGACCCAAATTTTAATCCTTTTGATGAAGAACTTATTCGTGGATATGAAGAGCATGCATTGTATTTTGCTGATGCAAAGAATCTTGACCATTTTGAATTTAAGAAAAGAGTTCTTGATGAAAATATAGCAAGAAGAGAAATAATCAGAATGGGTGGTTTCTGGCAGAATTTAGGAGCAGCATTCTTAGACCCTATTAATTTTATATCATTACCTTTTGGTGGACCTACTGTTGGTATTGCTCGTTCTGCTGTGAGAGTGGGTGCTGGTACTGGAGTTATTGTTGCTGCTCAAGAGATGACTCGTTATCCATTTGACCCTCTTGCAACCCCTGGTGAGGTTGGAATGAGTGTTGGTGCTGCAACTGTTTTTGGTGGAATACTTGGTGGTTTGATTGGTGTGCCAATAACAGCTCAAGCAAAAGCATTTAGAAATAGTGCTGATAATTTTTCTAAAGGTGTTGCTTTTAGTAATAAACATACTGATGAAGCAACGCATGCAATTAAAGAACAGCAAATAAGAACAACAGGAAAACCAAATGCAAAACCAAGAGGTGACAGATTTATTGAAGATGTTTTGATACCTTTTAGTAAAGCACAAATAGATGACATTATTGAAGAAGCAGCAGAAGTTGCTAGTGGTATCAGATACAGACAACTTATATTAAAAGATAAATCAGCAATTCAACAATTAGCAAACTCTGTTGGTGATACTGTTGATGATTATACAGCTAAAATTACAAAAGAAATTGAGTATCTCAAACAACAGCAAGCTGAAAATAAACAAACACAAAGTAGTAAAATATTCAAAGACTCTAAAAAAGTAGCTGAAGGAAAAATAAAACAATTCAAAGTTGGTGATGAAGTATATGATACAAAAAAGATTGAAGCTCTTGCAGACCGCGACCAGTTAATAAGCAATAAGAATGCTTATGACAAACAAGTTCCTATTCTTGAACAAGAAGCATCAAAGATAGGTAAAGAAATAGCAAAGTTAAATACACCTGAATTTCAAAAGTTTCTAACAAAAATAAAAGATGAAGGTAGATATAATCCAGTTACTAAGAAGCAAGAGAAATATGGTGTTAACAAAGATGAAAAATATAATGCAGCAGATAGCATTCATGTTGAGCAGTTAAGGCAGTATGTAAAGGTAGATAAAGTTGGTAAGCGTATTATACAACTTGAGGATGCACAGACTGCTATTGCTAATCGTATAGAAGAACTGAATATTCGAGCTAATGATAATTCAAAAGCAATACGATTTAGAAGAAAAGCATTAGAAAAATTTAATGAAGGATTGAAGTTTTCTGAAAATATTTATATTAACAGTCCTTTGTTTCGTTTTATTTTTAATCCTATTAAAGATTTACTATTTGATAGGACAGCAACAGCAATATCTAAGTATTATATATTAAAACTTGGTTTTGATAGCGGATTGAATCTTGAACTGATAAAGCGTGGATTTAAGTTGGGTAATAGTGTCCATCAGAATAAAGCAAAGCACATGGCAAAGCTTTATGACTTTACAATTAAGATGAGAAGTTTTTATTTACAATCAGTTGGCATGTCACCATTACGTTCTGCTGAAAATTTATTTTCTTTTGAACAAGTTGAATGGCAAAAGTTATATCAAACACCAAGAAGATTAATGGCTGGTGGTCAGCAAAAAACAGAGCAACAATTCTTTCACGACATAACAGTAAGATACATACGAGGTGAAGCTGGCGATACTGATATGGAAAATGCTGCAATTAATTTTATGATAAAAACATTTAAGAATGAGAAGATTGAAAAAGAAGCTGTTGGATTGTTAGGTGGAGCAAACTTTGAAAGAGGTAAACCATTTAGATTAAGACAAGATTTAGAATCACGAATTGAAAAAAGAAATCAGAATCGTGAAAAAATAAAGCAAATGGAAACTGATTTGAAAAGAGGTTTCTTTGAAAAAGATGGAAAACAAATTCCATACACAAAAGATGGCAGAGCAAAGCAAGAATTTCATTTAGCAAGAAGAAAGCTTTGGGATGAGAGCTATACAAAGACAATTGAAAAGAAAACAGATGAACTCAATGAAGTATTGCAAAGATTAGATGATATAAAGAATCGTCAGCAATCAGGTGAAAACTATTTTGATGAAAACTTTTTTCCAAGAAACTTCAACATAGATATGATTCGAGCAAATAGAGAAGAGTTTGAAGAACTCCTCACTACTGAATTGATGAAAACAACATATAGAGTAACAGATGATGGAAAAAGAACATCAGGCACATTAACAAGGGATGATGCTCATGAGTTAGCAAGGCAGACTACACAAAAGATACTGCTCGAGCAAGAAGATAAAGTAGAAGAAATATTTGTTGGTGCTGGTATATCCAAACATTTAAAGAGTAGGGTACTTGATATACCAAATAGTAGATTAATTAAGTTTATACATACTGACCCATTCTCAGTTTACAAAAAATATGTTCAGCAAACTGCTGGTATGGTTGAGTTTAAGAGAGAGTTTGGAACATTTAAAACAATTGATGATATCNAAGATGATATTTTTGAAGAAGCATTTGAAAAGGGTTTATCTGTTGCAGATGCTGAACGTCATTTTCTTCAAGTAAGATTTATGTATGATAGAGTTGTAACAAATAGGCTGCATGATAATCCCTATAGCTGGGATAAAAGACTTGTTAACCTCTCTCGAACTTTTGCACAGCTTAGTTATCTAGGTAGTGTTGTATTTTCTACAATGGCAGAGCCTTCTGTAATTATGATGAATCATGGTGTTGGTAAAACAATGCATGGTTTGTTTGAAGCATTCTTCAATCCTCAAGTTAGGGCAGCAATCAAAGAAGTAGCAAAAGGTGGTGAAGCAATCGACCTTACATTAGGTACAAGTCATCAGAGATTTGTTAATGAAATGTCATTCAATTCTATGAGTGACCACATGTTTGATAAAGCAAAGAATGCTTTCTATATTCTCAATGGTCTTACTGTTGTTACCACAGCATTAAAAAGATTAGATGGTATTTTAAGAATAGACCATTATATAAACTCAGCTCTTAAAGTATCTAATCCTAAAAAATATGGTAAGGCAAGTCAGTTTGAGATTGAGTATCTTTTACGATATAACATTGGAAAGAAAGAAGCTAAAAAGATTGAAGGTCTTGTTGATGATGGGACAATACAGAAATCAAGAGATGATGCTGGTGGTCTTTGGTTAGCAAATACAGACAAGTGGACAGATATTTCTTTTAGAGATGATTTTAGAGCAAGTGTCGCTAGTGGTGTTTTGAATACAATTCTTATGGGTACACCAGCAGATAAGCCAAAGCTTGTTGATGGTATTGTTTTTTTGCGTACTTCTACAGTAAATAAAGCTGGATTGGGTGGTTTGTTCAAAGAAAGTGTAGACTACCCTGGTTATGTTAAGTTTGATGTGCCTTTACTTGGTATGCCTTTCCAATTTTTTTCTTATTCTTTTGCTGCTGTGAATAAAGTGACAGCATCACTTACTCAAGGTGCTTTAAAGAGCAGAGTTATGGCACCTCTTATTGGAGTAGGATTAGCTTACTGGTCTTTGAGTTTGCGAAAGCCTGATTACATTTGGGATGAAATGAGTATGCAAGACAAGATGCTGCAATCCTTTGAATACTCTGGAGTAGCAGCAATTTATATGGATTTATTCTATGAATCATTACATACGATTTTAGCTGTTCGAGGAGAAAACTTTACTGGTGGATTTATAAGTCCAAAATATCAGGATACTGCACATGAGTCTTTGATTGGTTTGTTGGGAGCTGGTCCAAGTCATACATTTGATATGGGTAAATCTATTATGGAAATGTTAAATGGTGATTTTGGTAAAGGAGCTAGTGATTTGATGAAGATATTACCTTTTCTTTCACTACCTTACGTTAAATCTCATGTTAGGGACTTAGGAGCAGCAATAGATGAACGACTTGATTAAAATTAAAAAAGAAAGTNGAGTTTCGTTATGACCATATCAGTATCAGATAATACACCAAGAGTGTCGTATTCAGTTGCTCAAGGGCAAACACAGACCTCTTTTACAGTAAACTTTGAGTTTTTTGCAGCAGCAGACCTCAATGTATTTGTAGACAATACGCTAAAAACAATCACTACTCACTACACAGTATCAGGTGGAAATGGTTCAACAGGGACAGTCACAATGAGTGTGACAGGAGCAAGTGGTGGGTCAACTGTAGTAATAACAAGAGATATAGCTCTTGAAAGAACAACAGACTTTCCAGTTTCTGGTGCATTTAATATTTCTTCTCTTAATACAGAGTTGGATAAATTAGTGGCAATAGATGCTGATGTTGATGACACAATTTCACGGTCAATAAGATTACAAGATTCGGATGCTGCTGCATCTATGGAGCTACCTCTCAAAGCATCAAGAGTAGGCACAGTATTAGGATTTAATGCAACAACTGGTGCGGCAGAAGCTGGACCAACTATTACTGCTGTTCAAAGTTTAGCTGATGTAACTACATCTATAAATTTATTAGGAACTTCTGCTGTGGTAGAAGATATGGGATTACTAGCTACGTCAGCAGTTATAGAAGATATGGGATTATTAGCTACATCGAGCAACATATCTGCTATGGCATTGTTAGGAACAAGTGCTGTTGTTACAGACATGGGATTATTAGGTACATCTGCTGTTGTTGAAGATATGGGATTTCTTGGAACATCTGCAAATGTTACTGCAATGGCAAACTTAGGAACATCTACTGTTGTAGGTCACATGGCGGCACTCAACGCATCAGGTGTTATATCAAATATATCAACTGTGGCTACTGATATTTCTAACGTAAATACAGTAGCATCTAATGTGTCAGGGATAAATGACTTTGCGGCTCGATACAGAGTAGCATCCTCCGAACCAAGCTCTTCTCTTGATGTTGGTGATTTGTTATTTGATACGACAGCTAATCAATTGAAGGTGTATAAGTCTGGTGGTTGGGAAGCGGCAAGTGCATTTGGTAATTTATCATCAGATAGTACACCAGAACTAGGGGGTAATTTAGATGTTGTTACACATAGTATTGTATCATCAAGCGATAGAAACATAGCTATAACACCAAATGGTGCTGGTGTTGTTCGTATTGATGGTAATGTAGATATATCAACTGGTGCTATAGATTTAAAGAATGGTGGTACACAGTCTTATATTAGATTTTATTGCGAAAGTTCTAATGCTCATTACGCACAACTACAAGCACCAGCTCACTCTGCCTTTGGTGGTAACATTACTCTTACAATGCCAGCAACTACTGGTACAATAGCTCTTACTTCTCAAATACCAACATCAGGAATATCAAATGGCAATGTTGCTACGTTTACATCTGGTGTAGCTGATGATGATTTCTTGAGAGTAAGTGGTACTTCTATCGAGGGTAGAAGTGCGTCAGAATTATTAAGTGATATTGGTGCAACTACCGAAGCAACTGCTGAAGCAAATTCGGTTGCATTGGCTATAGCTTTGGGATAAAGGAGAAATAATATGGCAAATACATTTAAGGTAGTAAGTCACGATGTCATGCCAGCAAGTGCTGGTTCGCCAGAAGACTTATATACTGTACCGAGTAGTACAACGACTGTAGTCATTGGTTTGATGCTAGCCAATGTTCATACTGCACAAGTAACAGCATCAGTAAAATTAGTATCAACAACATCTGGTGGTGGTCGAACAGCACAAAATACAACAACATTCTTAGCAAAAGATGTTCCTATTGCTGTAGGACAAAGTACAAATATGTTAGCTGGTGGTAAAGTTGTTTTAGAAACTACAGATAAGATACAGATAGATTGTTCAGTTGCTGACAAAGTATCGGTCACTATGTCAATAATGGAGATTACCTAATGTCAGAGTATAGCATAGGGAAACAAGGTGATGGCACAAGTTATGAACCAGTCATTCGCCAAAATGAAAACACAATTAATAATTCATTCACAATAGACGCAACAAATAATGCTGTTGTTGCTGGTCCAATAACGATTGGCAGTACTGCAACAGTAACTGTGTCAGGAACATTGGTGATAGTATGAGCAAGCTACAGGTAGAAACAATATCGCATACGAATAATACTACGGCAATGACTATTAATAGCGGTGGTTTGGTAATACCTAAATCAGTTGTACTTTCAGTAAATGCGTCCAATACAGACCAATCCATAGGGACAAATACACTTACCAAAGTAGAATGGGAAAATGTTGAATTAGATACCATAAGTGGTTGGAGTACAACTAACCATAGGTATACACCTTCTGTAGCGGGATATTATTTAGTTGGGGGTGCTTTAAGGGCTGAAATGAGTTCAGTTTCTAAGCATTTTCGTACTGAAGTTAGAAAAAATGGTAGCAGTGGAAATGATAGTTTACATATTCAATTGAATTATGATGATGACAGATTGACTAACAGCGTCATTCCTCTTGGTTCTGGTTTAATGCAGTTGAATGGGAGTTCTGATTATTTAGAAGTTTGGGTTCGTTTAGAAGAGTCTGGAACTTTACATGATACTGACGGATTTAAATCATATTTTTTCGCACAACTTGTTCACGCAACATAGGGTAAGACAATGGTAAGCAAAATAGAAGTTGATGAAATAACTAATCAGAGTGGTGACCAAGATAGTGGTATTGACTTAACCACAAATGACCAGATTGCATTTAAGATAGCAAATGCTAGTAAGTGGACGCTTAATTCTTCTGGTAACTTATTTCCAGCATCAACGTCACAAGGCATTGTTCTTGGGGCAACATCTGATACATCGGCAAATCGGCTTGATGATTATGAAGAAGGCAGTTTCACTCCATCTGTTACTTTTGGTGGTAATAGTGTTGGTGTTACATACACCTCAAACAGAAGAATAGGTAAGTACACAAAAATAGGAAATTGCGTTGAATATTTCATTCATTTAGAAGTGACAAGTAAAGGAAGTTCTACTGGTAATGTGCAATTTACAGGCTTACCTTTTACAGTTGTTGGCGACCAACATTATATTCCTGGTGCTGTTTTTATCGCAAATATGTCTGGTTTAACTTATGGTGCGCCAATATTCAGAGCCATGACTAATGATACTGTTTTGGATTGTTATGAAATAGCTAGTAGTAGTTATGCTGGAATTACAAATAGTAATTTTAACAATAATACTGGTATTCAGGTAAGTGGCAAATATTATACATCATAGTGGGTAAGGAGAAACGAATGGCAATAACAAAAGAAACAATACAAGACAAAATAGAAGTTGTAGGTGACTTTAAGCACATACAAGTACGAACAGCAACGGTAATAAAAGAAGATGGTATTGAAATATCACGTTCGTTTCATCGCCATGTGATATCACCAAACAGCGATAGCACAAACGAGAGTGCAGACGTAAAAGCGATGGTAGCACAGTTTCATACAGATAAAGTTAAGCAAGCATACGCTGAACACTTAGCAAAGGCTAAAACAACATGACCTCAACATTAAAAGTAAATAATATTCAAGGTATTAAGAATCTTACTATCGGTGACGCTACTGCCGAAGATACTAAGATTGTATTTGACGGTAACGCCCAAGACTTTCACATTGGACTAGACGATAGTACAGATAAACTAACAATAGGTAAGGGAACTGCGTTAGGCACAACTACTCACATGACGTTTGATGCAGACGGTAATGTATTAAAACCACTTCAGTGTGCTTTTCTTGTCCAAGCAAGCACTCAGCAAACCAATCTATCAGTAGGGTCATACCATGATGTAGTGTTTGGATTAGAAAGATTTGATGTGGGTGGTAACTTTGCATCTAATGTTTTTACTGCACCAGTAACAGGAAAGTATCAACTAAATGTAACTTTAAGAATAGATAACTTAGATACAGGTAGTCCTTATTGTCTTCTCTATCTTACAACTTCAAATAGAGGTTATTATGTTTTAGTAGATACTGATATTTGGAGCAGTGACCTTAATTACCATTGTTTTCAAATAGCTACTGTAGCAGACATGGACGCAAATGATACGGCAAAAGTAGAAATAAAATGCCAAGGTGGAGCAGCTCAATCAGATATAGATGGAGGAACAGGAGACCCAGTAACATTTTTTTCAGGATATTTATTAGGATAATATTAAAAGAGGTAACAATGGCAAATCACACAAAAACAGTAACACTAACAGACTTACAACAACAAATACTATCTAACGACTTGCATAATGGTTCAGACAACGCAGGGTTGGACGCATGGATACAAACCGCAGTAGATGGTAAAATAAACAACTGTTGGAAGAGGATGCAACGAGAGTGGACAGATAAGCTGATGAACGACAGTTCTTTCACTGACCCAATCCCAAGCAACCAAGCTGACTTTGTTAAATTAGTTCTTGCACGAAGTGACTACAAGAATCGTAAAGCAAGAGATGAAGCTAATAAAATAGGGTAAAACAATTGTATGCTCGACCCATTAACAATTAGTGCAGCTGTTGCCACAGCAAACACAGCTTTCAATGGGTTAAAAAGAGCTTTTCAAGTCGGCAAAGATATCCAGAGTATGGGTAATGACTTATCCAAATGGATGAGTGCCGCATCAGATATTGAGAATGCACAGAAGAGAGCTAAGAATCCTTCTTTCATTACTAAACTTACACGCAGAGGTAGTATAGAACAAGAAGCCGTTGAAGCATTGACTGCTAAGAAACAGCTTGAAGAACAGCGATACGAACTCCAGCAGTTTATAAAATTCAGGCATGGTGTTCAGGCATGGAACGAACTTCTTAAAATGGAAGGTGATATACGCAAGCGTAGGCAGAAAGAGATATATGACAAACAAGTATTGCGACAAAAGATAATTACAGTTATCGTTGTATTCTTAGTAGTAATAATTGGTATGGGTATATTACTAGCTTTTGTATATGGATTGGTACAACTCGATAGGGGAAACATAGGCTGATGACACCAGAAACATTAGACAAGTGGCGAATCCTCCCACGCTTGATGATGCTAGCTATGACCTGTGTTTACATTAGGTGTATCGAGTGGGCATTGAGCCAGCCTGATTTAACCACTCAACAGGCTGGCTTAGTGTCTGTGGTTACTGGTGCAATGACTGGAGCTTTTGCTATATGGTTAGGAAAGGAATCAAACGATGGCAAGTAGAAGAGCAAATAGATTATATAATATGATGTTAAAATATCGTGATGAAACTGCGATTAAGAAACTCAAGAAAGCAAAGAAGACTGATACTGATGAACAAGTTGTTTTGAAAAGTCTTCATAATAGAAATGTTGTTGATATGGCAAGAGCTGATGTAAAAAAAGATAAAGACCTTTTACTCACTTATGATACTGATGCTATGAGAGCAAGGACTTTTATGTCACAAAGAAGACCCAGACAAGAAAGAGAATCTTTATGGAAGCTTATCAAAGGTAAAATGAAACCAAAAAATTCAGCATGATATTTAAAGCATTGCAAATGGTAGGTGGTATGGCATCTACATGGATAGAATCCAAAGCAGAATCACAAAAACTTAATCTTGAGATAAAAAAGAAGCAGTTAACTGGTGATATTGACTGGGATTTGGAAGCTATGAAGGGCTCACAGTCTAGCTGGAAAGACGAATATCTGGTAATTTTGTTTAGCATTCCTCTTATCCTCTGTTTTTGTGGTTCGTGGGGGAGAGATATAGTAGAACAGGGCTTCAGAGCCTTAGAAACGATGCCTGAATGGTATCAGGTGACACTTGGGTGTATTGTGGCTGCAAGTTTTGGTGTGCGTTCAGTGACCAAATTCTTTGGGTTACGAAAGAATGGGAAGTAATTGGGATAAACGTCGTGAGAATATTCGCATACATAGGGATTGGGATATTAGAAACTTTAGGAGAGAAGATATGGCATTTAAATTATCACAAAGGTCGCTGGATAGATTGGATGGAGTACATCCTGACCTTGTTGAGGTTGTTAAGAAAGCAATTGAGTATACGGATGTAGACTTTGGAGTCATCTATGGTGTCCGTGATTTGGAAACTCAAAAGAAATTGTATGAGTCTGGCAAATCACAGACTATGGCTAGTAAACATTTAATACAAGATGATGGGTATGCACACGCTGTTGACCTTATGGCTTATGATGGCAGCAATCCATCTTGGGATATCGTGGATTATGATAATATAGCTGATGCTATGCGAAAGGCGGCTAAAGAAGTCGGAGTTGATTTGGTTTGGGGTGCAGCTTGGCATAAGTTATTAACCATGTCACCAGATAGTGCAGAGGATTTAATGAATGACTACATTGATACAAGACGAAAAGAATCAAGACGTCCATTTATCGATGGACCTCACTTCCAGCTCCACACCTAGTCAGTTAGCTTTTGACTTTGATGATTACGATGGTCCAGATGAACTCTGGCTTCTTCATCTATGGTTGACTACTGTCTAGTATCTTCCAATATTCATCATAAGAGTAAATTATATTATCTACTTCTACGTCTATTGGATAAGCATCAAAATGTTTTTTATAGTCTTGTACATAATCAGCAATAGATATTGCTATTTGTTTTTCTTTTTTATCTTCTTTTATTTCTCCCATAGCTTTTTCCTTTCTATATATAAAGAAATGATGTCCTCGAAGTTGTCTGGCTTTCGAGGTGGAACAGTGCTGTATATATTGTAGGCTTCAAAGCATCTGTTCTCGTTGTAAACTTTTTCGCTTAGTGCCTGGCATTCTCTTGCTGACTCGAGGTCGATGGTAAGCATGAGAATAACTGTGTGTGTCATTTTTGTAATCATATTCTGTGCTTTCTTTATCTGCTAGGAGGTCAGGCAAGCAGAGCAGTATTAGACCCCCTAGCATGTTTTAGGACTTCTTTGGAGAAAGCACAGCCCTAAAATGGAATATCATCTGATTCAAGGTTATTGTCAACAGATGATTGTTCTTGTTCAAGCTTTGGTGATAGCTTAAGAGATAGCATAGTGCCGTATGAGCCTTGCTTGACCCAAGCAGCAACTCGACTATTGTCAGATGGTAAATCAATCTGACCAGTAAACTGTGGTGCCATACCATTCTGGCTATCGTTCTCCCACATTCTACCAATCTTCAAGTAGATATCTCTGACAGTAGAACCATCTTTTGATGATGCTTTGACAACAGCAATTCTGTTCTCATTGCCCTTGTCATTAAGTGTTCCAGTACCACTTAGCTCTTCACCATTCGGTTGAAAAACTGCACCAGTATTTGTGTTATCATATTCCATAGTTGTCCTTTCTAATTACTTTTCTAGGTTTTTGAAATGTACCAGACTTGCTAGATTCATTGCCGTCATCATCTGTGCTTTCATCTGGCACTAAGTTAAGCAGCCGTTGTAAAATGTATCGTGTCATGTAGGTAATGCCACTACCAATTTGTTGACTGCCTTTCTTAGTATCGTCTAAGCAAGTACACTCACTTTCAATGAATGTATCGCTGGGTATGTGTCGCAACTGTATATTGAGTATCGGTGAATTGTGTTCATTCACTTTCATAGTACCAATGCAAATGATGTTTTGCTTTTGTAACTCTACTTCAATCATAGGTATGATATCTTTTACCTTCATATACTTGGCATTGAACATTGCATTGTTACCTTCAACTTTTACTTTCTTGAACTCACACTTCATAAGTGCTGTGTATATAGTTTCTTTTGTCATTTCTTTTCTCCACTCATTATATCATAGGCAAGCTGAATTGCTTTCCTAAGTTTGATTGTACGTCTACCAGTCTTTGATACTGATATGACAAGATAGTCATTGAACATCTCGTACACATCATCAGTAACATGACTAAGCAATCTTTTCTTAGCTTCTTCATGCTTGTGTGCTACTTCCATTGTCTTGATGTAATCATGTGTATCATTGGTAAACTCATTACTTGAACTCATACAACGCTGAACTTTCCTATCGATTGGGATTGAGCTGACCTCTGGTGGGTCTTCAATCCCATCGTTAGTAGGTTTTACTTTTGGTACTACATGGTTGAGCCAAAAGTTTTTGACCAGGGACATAATCTTTTCTGCATACAATTCATTGTATTCGATATGGGACTGATGATACTTACTCCCATTACCTTGAATGATTGATATGAATGCACCACAACAGTTGTATCTAGTTCGTATTGGTCGCATTTTCATTCTGTGTCTATGCAAGTGCATATAGAATTGTATTTGTGGCATGTACCTTTCAATAACATCTTTGATAGATGTAAATGGATTCGTGTGTTTGCATTCAAGAATCCATTCTCTTTTATCTTGATGCTGTGTAATCAAGGCATCAAGACTAGCACGACAAGGAACATGGTCTATCATATAGACTCCAAGAGTGTGATTTGTATCTAGGTCAAAGTAATCATCGAGATGATTGCTATGCTGCTTAAGAAACCAATCGACATTTAGTTGTTCTGTAGCAAGACCAATCTGTACTTGTAAATTATCTGAAAGGTCATCAGGTTGCTTCTCTCCAATCTTCTCGAGGTAGAGATTTTCCCAATCACCATTTACTAATCTGACGACATCACTGCCGCCAATGAATGTAGTTCTATCCATGTGCTTTCTCCTTATTTATATGGACATTCTAGTTCCGACTGTGCAACCAGTCAACTACTATTTAGAAGTTTATTCTCAATAGATTCTTGATAGTACAATCGGATTTCATACTGCTCTTTTATAAGCGAGTACAACTCAAAGTATGCTGGGAATATTTTGAACTTTCGCATCGCAGTATTCAAAGCATAGTGCGTACAATCTGCTGGCATCTTGCCTAACAAATCTTCATACGCATTTGTTTTTAGCTGAACCTCTTCCATCTTGGAATCAAATGGTTTGTGAAAAAGATACTTCCATTTTTCAAGACGATTCCTGATATCTTCTAAACGCATTGGAATCAGGTACTTATCTACTATCTCCAATGCTTCTTGAAGTGTAGGTCTTGGTATCTCCAATATGTTATCAATCATACGTCCTTTGAATCTGAATCCAAGTTCATCAAGTTCCCAAACCAGCCTGAGGTTTGCTCTGACTGGTGATGCGAATGCAAGAAGATTTGTTCGTGCAGCTTCTTGATGGTCGATGGATACAATATTATTTTTTGGTTGATTTTTTGTCATGCTCTTCGTACTCCTTTAGTTTTAGTTGTATGTGTTTTTTGATAGTTTCCATCAATTCCGGTAATCGTGTTTCATTGAACTCAAGCAGCCGTTCAATTATTTTTTGTGCTTCCTTTTTAGGGATAGGCATTTTCATTTCACAAGATAACTCAAGTATTTGTTTTAGATTATCAACAATAGTAATATCAAACCCTGAGTGTTCTGCTATGTGATTAGCTTTGATGAACCCATACCATGCTTTGTTAGCTTGGTCTTGAATAAACCATAGTTGTTTACCAGTACAAACTGGTGTTGTATTTGATGTACCCATAACACCAAACATAAACTTTGATTGCTCCTTCGTAAGCTCTCGATGTTCGTTTATCATTTGGATATAAGAAATAAGTTGTTGTGTTACATTTGTCATATTGAACTCCTGTTGTTAATTATCGTAATGCTCTATGATACACGCAAAGACATCTTCCCATACTTTGTCTTTGATTATGACGCAGTATCTTGGAGAGCCCTTCTTGCGTTTACATACAGCAAGGTCTTTGTCTTCTAGTAAATTAAATACATTAGGGAATTGACTGCTATCTCTGTACTTGACTTCAACTATTAAGCTTTTGCCACCGATATCAACAGTCAAATCCCCTCTGTACTCACCACCTAAACTGCCCGATAGTGGTTGTTTCTTTGTACGTATACCTAAACTATTAAATAATTTTAGAAACCACCTTTCGTGATAGCTTCCTTTTGCTTTATTTTTGCTAACCATGTGTCCTCCTCATAGCATTTGTGACAAATCAAACTGCTTTTATATAGAAAGACAACAAAGTATTGTGTTTGCTCACCACAAGCATCACACTTTTGCCATGCTTTTTGTACTTCTCCTTTATTTTTTTTGGAGCGTGGCAAGTTGTTCAATAGCCTTTTCAATTTTGATAGCAGTTTCAAATCTTAATTCTGTTCCTTTTAGCTGTCGATAGTATGTTGTCTTTGATAATCCAGCCCAACTAAAAGCCTTGCGTAAGTCTACGTTCTGGTGTTCTGATAACTGCGTAAGCTGCTGAAGATAACTTTTCATAGTCTACATTATTACCATCTCGTTTTATGATTTGCAAATACATATTGACTAATTTGTTACCACTCTTGGTAATGTAATATCTTCTTGTTGTGCTTGGTGCTTTTTGATTTGCATACAAGCTTCTCAATACAGCATCACAAGGCATTGATATTATTAATCCTAGCTTATGCTCGAGAGCTTGCAAGGTTGTTGACAATGTACCTTGTTTCATATCAGGCATTTGTTTTTGTAGGTGATGAGATAATACTATTCGTTGTTCTTTTTCCTTTATCAAAAAGTATAATCCTGATAATATTCTAATCTGGTTTTTAGTAATCATATTATATTCCTTATAGTAACTGGGTGGCCTTTTGAGCCACCCATTTTTTTATATATGAGTTTCTAACTTCTCATACATTTGTGTTGCAACATCTCGTAAGAACTCATCAAGAACTGTTGAGTTCATTCCAAGTGTTTCAACCATTGATTGTAACTCAGATACTTTCATATCGTCTAGCTTATCGTTGATAGTATCTTTGATTCTGTCATTGATTGCATTACTCATCCTTACATTCCATCCTTTCTCTATCTTTAGTTCTGATGGTAAATCTTGATATCTAATTTTTACTACCATTGTTTTCTCCATAGTGAATTGTTCGCAGACTGTTTACATCTACTTTTTCTGGTAGATTTTCTTCATTACGAACATCATCTACAAAGTCAAAGCAATCTACAATACGTTCAATAGCATCAGCTACGTTCTGAAACTTCTGTCGATTCATGAAGACTGGGAATCGTACTTCATCTTTTGCCATGTCACGATAGCGTTCATAGTCTTTGCGTAATACATCTTCTAATCTACTGGTCATGTTAGTGTCCCTCCTCTGCCCACTCGTATGGGTCGTTACTGATATTGTCATAGTGTTCTCTTTCTTGCTTGAAGAAAGCTTTTGGTAACGGCAACTCTGCACCACTGTTAGCTAGGTTGAAGTCAGTAGTTTGTTTGTGTTCTCTTCTGAATCTTTCTTCTAGCCAATACTCTGCCCAGGTCATGTTGCCACTTTGCTTCATTGTAGTAACAATGTTCCAACCATTTTGTTTTAGGTTGAATATATGAGCAGAGAGTCGCATAGACCCATAATACTTGAGTGCTTCTTTAGGTGAGATGCTGCCGAAGCTTTGAAGATGTTCAATAATCTTGTCTTGTTGACTACTGAATCTATCATTGATTACATTTACTTTTGTATTTGTTCTATCCATAATTTACTCCTTATATATAATTATCTTGGATTGATTTTACTTCCCTAAACTCCAACTCATACTTACCTTTGGGAAGGATTGCACACTTCAACAGTTGACGATTCAAATAAAATCGAAACTCTTTGTCACCATTACTATGATTGCGAACTGTTGTTACATGTGTAACGAAGTGATGACTGTTGCTGTTCGATGTGCCGACTAGAACTTCAACTTCACCAGTATTCTTTACTCCATAGCTCTTACTACTCTTGTAGATACAAGCTGTAACTTTATTCCAAATAGGATATTGTCTTCCGAACATTTGCTTTCTCCATGTTTAGTTTACTATAAATTATTATGCTCTGCAACTCGTAGGTAAATTAATACAGTAGTTATTTACCTACATACTTACTCCACCATATTTATGACGATACTGTAACTTGGTTCTGTCATAAATTCTTTTGATATCCATGCAGTATTGAATAGCATCAGACAGACTATCAAAGTACTTCCGATTGCAATACTGATGTTCCCATTCTACAACTTTGAATCTACCTTTTGATGCAGAATATATCTCAATGTTTCTATCAATGCGTAGACTCGCAACTCTTTTATCGTGTGTTGTATCCAAGATAAATATATCTTTATCAATCTCCATTGCTTTCTCCTATGATATCATTAGTAATACAGTTAAACCTGCGAATATGAATACGACTCCAACAATGTCTTCTAATGTGTTCATTGATTCCTCCACAGTATCCATTGAAAGAAAATCATTCCAACTGCGTAAGCTAGAATAAATCCAATTGTTAATTCAAAAATCATTGTGTTCTCCTTTAAATTTACAGCAACTGAATCTCCTGTAAAACTTGTGTAAGATACAGCCACATAGTTTCTAACTTGAACTCCACTTTCTCGTCATTCCCCCCCCACCTTGAAGGGTTTGTGACGTTGTGCAGCTCGACCAAGTATGTATTTGTTTGCGTAGCAAACTAGATAACCAAGTAAATTTACATGCGACTAGCATGCAGATAACCGCCAAAAAATAATAAGCTGGCACAAAGTGTATGCCAGCGTTTGTTTTTTGGCGAACCCAGTTGAGCAGTTTTACTTCATGCTCAGGAAGTAAGGCTGTCTAAACGACAACCTTTGTTGACTTCTGCTTGTTTGCTGGGTCAGGTCGCTGATTGATAAGCTTTCTTGGGTCGATATGATTATCAAGAGTTTTATTTACCTTCTGGTTGATGCCAAGAGATGCCATTGCCTTTTCAATAGCAGTCTTTGTTTCAGTAAGATTCTCAAGGTTTTGAGGTATGTACTGATGGCAAACTCTTTCTAGTTGTCCAAGCTTGTCAGTTGATTGTCCTGTATGTTCACAGTTCTCATACTCGTTCAACCATTCTGTTTGTTTCTTGTCCAAGTTTTCTTTCGACTTGGTGATAGAGTAGTTGACATTTTCAAGTAGTTTATTCGCTACGTATTCTCTTTGATATGTATCTTTGTAGAAATCAATGATTGTTCCGTAAGCTTCTTGTAGTTTAGTATTTGACATTTTATATTCCTTTCTGATTTTATTAAAATGTGACGGCAGAAGGGCATTGCCATAGGGCAAAGATACAAATGCTAATTTGTTTCGCGAGGAATTGCCGATAGGCAAGGGGAAATTAGTATTTGCCAAAGGGTATATCTTTGAACGGCAATGCAATTATGACTAGCATTTTACATAAAACAGAAAGAAGATAGGCAAATACACTACAAGATGCGTCGGAATAATCAGTCAGTTAGTAGAGCTAGTAGTGTCAGTTAGTGAAATTAAGATATTGACAATGCTTACGAAAGTAAGCATAGAATTACAAGGAAAGGAAAGGCAATGAGTGAACTTACAGGTAACAAGCTTACTGCAAAGCAGAAGAAGTTAGTTGATACGTTAGTAGCAAAAGGATGTAGTATAAAAGATGCAAGTAAAGATGCTGGATACAGTGAGGGTGAAGCTGGCAGAGTTACTGCTAGTAAGACTTTGAAGCTACCACATGTGCAACAGTATATGATGAGTACGATAGCTGAGAATATAGGACTGAATGCTACGAAAGCACTACAGAGTATTGTGAAGCTAAGTAGCAATGCTAAATCAGAGTATGTGCAATTGGAAGCAAGTAAAGATTTACTGGATAGGGCTGGATACAAAGCAGTAGATAAGGTCATGCATAGTGTGGCAGGAAACATCA
>FUFK010039331.1_pt1 | contig 44271 bp, 75 predicted proteins | sample 1021851 | NCBI WGS metagenome assembly FUFK01 (sample SAMEA51879418, study PRJEB19060) | metagenome
TGGTTATCACGCACTTGTTACAAATGTTGCATCAAATAGAAATACCGCAGTTGGACATTCAACTTTATACAATCAAACTCATGCAAGCGGACAAAATGCTTATAACACCGCAGTTGGTTATGGTGCTGGATACGCAATCACCTCTGCTGTTTACAATACTCTAGTTGGAGGAAACTCTGGAGACGCACTAACAACAGGTACAAGAAATTCATCTCTTGGATCGTTTGCTTTAGGAGCAGCAACAACAGGACAATATAATACAGCAATAGGGACTTATGCACTTCAAACCCAAACAACTGCTGATCATAATACAGCACTTGGTTATAATGCAGGAGGAAGTATAACTACAGGTGTTCAAAATACTCTTGTAGGTTCTCTTGCAGGTGATGCAATTACTACAGGAAACTATAATACCGCAATGGGTGTAAACTCTCTGGCTCTTGCAACTACAGCAGCTCAAAATGTTGTTATTGGTCAGGGTGCAGGATTTAGTATTACTTCAGGAAGTTATAATGTAATCATTGGAGATTCTGCAGGTACGTATATTAGCACAGCAAGTTTTAATGTTGCACTAGGACAACAGGCACTTCGAGGACCGTCAAGTGGAGCAACAGGACAGTATAATGTAGCAATAGGACGACAAGCTCTGTATTCTTATTCTACTGCAAATTATAATGTAGGTATAGGATATCAAGCTCTTTATTCAACAACAACGGGTAGTAATAATATAGCGATTGGTTATGAAGCAGGTAGTTCGTTGACAAATCAAGGCTCAAACGTAATTATTGGATATCAAGCTGCTAAAAACTTAAATGAAGACAGTAATGTTGCTATCGGAACCCAAGCAATGTTTACCGCGACCTCTTCAAATAATTCAGTGGCTATTGGAAGAACAGCTCTTTATTCAACAACAACGGGTAATAATAATATAGCTATTGGTCGAGAAACTCTTAAAAGTAATCAAGAAGGTAGTAACTCCGTAGCTATCGGACATGAAGCATTAGAGAATCAAAACCCTTCTTCAGCCACTGATATGTATAACGTAGCGGTTGGTTATAATGCAGGTAAGCATGTAACGACAGGTGTTCAAAATACTCTTGTAGGAGCTGTTGCGGGCGATATTTTAACAACTGGCTCAGATAATACCGCAGTTGGTACAGGTTCTCTTGGTAATGCAACTACAGCAGCTCGAAATACTGCAGTTGGTATTAATAGTCTTTANAGNACTACTACNGCAACTAATAATGTAGCANNTGGTAGAGAAGCATTATATTTTAATACAACAGGTGCTAACAATACGGCAATTGGTTATAATGCATCTAAAAATCAAACTACTGCAAATAATAACACTACTCTTGGTTATCAAGCTCAATGGCAAGTAACTACTGGTGCTAATAATACAGCAATTGGTACAGAAGCAAGTAAATCTGTAATAAGTGGAACACAAAATGTTGCTGTTGGATCATATGCAAACTGGCAAAACACAAACAATAATAATGTTGCTGTCGGTTATGCGGCACACTATGGAAGTGGTGCTGCTACTCAAAACGTAGCCATTGGTTCGGTTGCAATGTTCAGTGTTCAAGNTGGNGNNGGTAATNNTGCAATNGGATATAATTCTNNAAATGCACTTACAAATGGTNNNTATAATGTTGCAGTAGGTAGAGATAGTTCTGCATCNAATATTNCTGGAANNTATAANGTAGCAGTNGGTGCTCAANCTNTGTATANTAGTAATGGTACTTCNGGTAATACTGCGGTCGGATATTATAGTTTGAATGTCAACTCAAGTGGAGAAGGACATGTTGCAGTTGGTGCATACTCTCTTGATGCAAATAGTACAGGTTCTGAAAATACTGCTGTAGGTAGTTTTGCACTCACAGATAATACCACAGGAAGCGGAAATGTTGCAATTGGACGCGAAAGTCTTGCAAATAATACAACTGCAGCTTATAATGTAGCAGTTGGTAAGCTAGCAATGTTTACAAATACAACAGGGGCTAGCAATACTGCTGTAGGGGGACAATCTCTTCGTTTGAACACTACCGGTGCACGGAACGTAGCTGTAGGGGATAACGCTCTTTACGACAATACGACAGGATCTCAAAATACTGCGGTAGGTAGATCAGCTCTTGCAAATAATACTACAGGTAATTCAAGTGTAGCAGTTGGTCAAGACTCTCTTAATACTGCTACTTCGGCTATCTATAATGTTGCTATAGGTCAACAATCGTTACGTACAACCAGTACAGGAGGTCAAAACGTAGCAGTCGGATATTCTGCTTTGCGATATTACACAGGCCATGACTCAGTTGCAATCGGAGCTTATGCAGGTGAGTACGCTACTTCTGGTAATAATATTTCAATCGGTTCGCAGGCGGGTAGAAACTATACAACTGGCGCAAATAATATTTCAATTGGTATACTTGCAGGAACAACAGGCCAATCAAACCAATATAATGTTGCTGTAGGTTCATACTCATTACGATACGTTACTGGAGACTACAATACAGCGGTTGGTGGACTAAGTTTAGGAGCTACAACATCAGGTGCTCGAAATACTGCTTTAGGATATGACTCTGGAAAAGCAATAACTACAGGTGCTTATAATACTTTCTTAGGAGAAAGAGCTGGTGCCGCCACAACCACAGCTTTGAACAACACTGTTGTAGGTTCAGGAGCATATGTTGTAGCTACTACGGCTACAAATAACGTCGCAATGGGCCAAAGCGCAATGGTACAGTGTACAACTGGCGGAAATAATGTTGGTATTGGTTATCAAGCAATAAATAATAATACAACTGGCGGAAACAATGCAGTATTAGGTCATCAAGCTGGCTATGGAAATACAACGGATAGTTCTCTAACTGCTGTAGGATATAGAGCAAGTTATACTAATAATAGAACTACTGCTAGTTTAAGTTCATCCACTTTTATAGGAAGTCAAGCTGGAGAAGCAAGTTCTGTAACAACAGGTCCTAGAAATAGTAATACTTTCGTGGGTGTTCGAGCTGGAAGGAACCCCTCTCAGACTACTGCAAATATGAGTCAAAATACTGGTATAGGAAATACTGCACTAAATCAAGCAGCAAAGACTACAGGTGCAAGCTATTTTAATACTGCAGTAGGTGTTGATGCCCTTGCAATGAATAACACAACTACACAAACCACAAATAATAATACTGCTGTAGGAGATCGATCTTTCACACAAAATCAAACAAGCAATAATACAGGCATAGGTCGACGTTCAGGATATAATAATACTACAGGTACATTTAATACTTATATAGGAACAAATGCTGGTGAATCAATGACCAGTGGTAGTAAAAATACTATTCTTGGTAGCTACAGCGGTAATGGTGATGGTTTAGATATTCGTACCTCTTCTAATAATGTTGTACTTTCTGATGGTGATGGACAAGTAAAAGTTCACTTTGCATCAAATGATAATGCAAACTTTAGAGGAGATATAAAGATTCTTGATGATAAATCACTTGAACTTGGAACTGGAAGTCAAGATTTCTTTATAATGCATGATCAACAAGGATCGTATACACTTGGTGATCCAAATAAAAATATGATAAATAGTGAGGCTTATGACTTTTTCTTTATGTGTAACAAAGAATGGCATGTTACTAATACTAGTCCAGACATCATGTTTGGATATGGGGATTATATTGCTAGCACTGGAACGGATGCTTTTTATGCTGGAGCAGGGGGCTCTGTAAAATTTCAAACCGTAAGTACAGGAATAAAAGTAACTGGTGGTATAGTTGCTACAACAGGTGATATACAAATTACTGGAAGCAGTAAAGCGATAGGCTCTGCAAGAATTGGTTTGAAATATCAAACAGGATATAATAATTTTGGATCTATAGTTCCTTTTGATATTACAAACCAAGCAAACAATGATGATACTACTGATTTGGGTCAGAGTAATGTAAGATTTGATGATGTGTATGCAACAAACGGAACAATACAAACATCAGATCAAGATGAAAAACAAGATTTTGAAGCTCTTTCAGATGCAGAAAAAAGAGTCGCAGTTGCAGCAAAAGGATTACTAAAGAAATTTAGATGGAAGTCAGCAGTTGCAGAAAAAGGCGATAATGCTCGTATACACTTCGGTATAGTTGCTCAAGAGTTAGAAGCAGCATTTACAGCAGAAGGATTAGATGCAGGTAGATACGGAATGTTTATAAGTAGTACCTGGACAGAAGATGGAGTTGAAAAAACACGCAGAGGCGTTAGATATCATGAATTATTGGCATTTATCATTTCTGCATTATAAATTGCGACAACGGGTCGCTCAACTAGAGGAATAATCCTCATAAAGTCATAAAAAGGAGAAAGCTATGGCAGAAACTAGAACAGCTGAGCAACTCGCTCAGGATTATACAGCGATGGGACACTCTGTAACACTCATAAATGATGTGATTGCAGGTAACCAAATGGCTGATGAAAGTGCATCAGAAAGACAAGATTGTGTTGACAGAAATGTTGCGCATCTTGAAATTATGGTTGCAAAAACGGACTGGGGCAGTGAGGATATGACTGCTTCAAATGACGCGATAACCGCAGGAAAGGCTTACACAGCTTCATAGGAGATAAAAAATGGCAGTAACTTGGAAAATCAATACTTTAGAGTATAATAATGATTCTGACAAGGGAGTTATTGTGGCACATTGGGAGGCAACAGATTCAGAAGTTGTGGGCTCAGGCGATGACGCAGTAACACATTCAGGTAGATACTACGGATCTTTGGGTTTTACCCCTGATGCTTCAAAAAGTGGATATATTGCATATGATTCACTTACAGAGGCAGATGTAATTGGATGGGTAAAAGCACACGCTGATGTTGATGAAACAGCAATTGAAACAGCCGTTGCAGCTCAGATTACAGAAAGTAAAACACCTACTACCATGTCAGGTACACCTTGGTAATAAAAAAGGGGCTTATCGCCCCTTTTTTCTTTACTCTTCTACTACTTCTGGTTCTTCAACAGTAGGATTCTCTAGCTCTTCTTTTAATAAGCCAGTAAAACCTTGAATACCTACTTCGATTTGATCAAGTCTTGCTCGAGTCTGGTTTGCCTGCGCCTGCATATCTTGAACTTGCGCTACAAGATACTTGGCTTTATCAGTAACCTCATCTAAACGATACTCTTTATCATCCATCGTAATAGTTTGTACTTCTTTTTCACTTACTTCAGTCATGACTTTTCCTTAAAGCTCACAAGCTCCACCCACACAGGCGAGTTCTTGTGATCCGATTGTGTTATCTTCAACCTCGATTTTCGCGAGATCTTCCCAGTTAATGTCTTTTGGCATTGCTGCAAAAAGTTCATTATATTTTTCTTCATCTATTTCCTCATAGGGTGCTTGCTGATACACATGGTCACTATAAGGTAATAATGAAATACCAGAACACATATCAAAATTTTTCCAAATCCAGTGTGCAACTTCCAAATACTCATCATCTGTATAATAGATGGTAATACTTGGTTTATGCTCACACCAATGTTCTTGATATGCTTTCCATAGTTCTAGCTGTTCCATTGCTCCTGTTTGTTTAACTGTTACGCTAGTCTCTGGCGCTTTTACTGGAAATGAAAAAACGTCAGTAGTTGTTGGAGACATAACATCCGACTCAACAGGAACACCAGCATTAGACATAAAGACAGATAGAGGATCTTTTTTATCCCCACGGACTCTACGAATATAATGACGAGAAAAACGGGGATGAATACCGCTAGCAGAATTAACGAGCTGACTGACCGTGCCACTCGGTTTGACACAAGTGATGGCCGTGCTTTGATTGACGCCCAGCTTCTCACTCCATTCTTTGTTTGTTTTAATCGCGACATTTCTCATCTCCGTTAGCCACCTTTCTAGGTCTGAAGTTGCTTTACTCAGTAAATAGTGATCCATTATACCTGTAAGACTTACGCCTAGAAGTGCCTCTTCTTCAGTATTGCGCTCCCAACGTACACGCAAATATCTGAAGTGTGTAAGCGTAGACTGTAGTGTTCCTACAATCGTAGCTACTCTTACTTTTCTTTTTAACTCTTCTAAAGTATCTTCTGGTCGAACTACTACTTCTGAAAGATTACAAAACTGATTACTTCTTAATATAATTTCACTACAAGGATTTGTACCAAAATCATGGTCTGTTTCTCTTCTTCCGTGTCGAGCTGATACTTTTTGTGCGGCAACTCTACTGAAGATTCCTCTTTCGCCTGACTTACTTTCATAAATCACTTGCATTTCTCGTAAAAATGCTTCAAAATCGGGTTTTTCAGTATATGCCACACTATTGTTTGCCAATCTACGTTGGCTGTTACTTTCCCACCATTGTCCAGACTTTGCTTTTGCCATACGTCCATCAGATAAATTTGATAGACTGATCAAGGCAGAACGTCTTACACCACCGACTACCACGATGTCTGCAACTTTACAGACAATATCGTGACATTCAATACTTGTAAGTTTACGTCCTGCGGCTTTTGTAAAAACACCGACTGTAAAATGGAATAAATCATCCAATGGCTCTGGGCCACTTGCTCTTCCTCCGAAAGTCTTGAGTCGAGCACCCGCAGGACGAACTTTCTTCATATCCCACTTTGGAATTTTTCCTGCGTAAAGTAGACTAATCAACTCACGAAATGCACTTGCCCATCCCATCTTGGAATCAGCAACTACAATTGTAGTATCTGTCTTGTGCATACTTTCTGCAATCGCAGGTAATTTATTAATGAAGTTACGTTCTACACTAAACCCAACTCCAGTGCCACACATAAGAACATACATTAGCTCATCAAAAGCTCTTACATGGTCTATGTGTAAATAACTACAGTTAAAACCTGCTACGTTATCACGTTTTAGGGCTTCTCCTGCTGTCATCATACAACGCATTGAGGGCATGACATCTAAGTCATAAATTGCCTGCAATACTGTTTTTGCATCATCATCGTCCAACTGACCTCTTTCTTTCCAGAAGTCAACATAGCGAGTACAAGTTTCTTCCCATGTCTCTCTTCTTCCTTCTGACTCAAGCCATCGAGCATAACGACTTTTATGTATAAATTGTTGATATTGATCCATCATTTCAGTTTTTCCTCTATTTCGGATAAATTATCCAAACCTATTGCATCCTCGCAATATGTTATTAAGTCCATTAACTCATAGTTTGTGAGTAATGTCTCTGCATTTTCATTCAACTCTTGAATGTACTTATACTTACCGTCCAATGGAACGTTATCGTATATTGTCATAGCATCGCCATACTCTTTTATTAGCTGTTCAGCTCGTTTTGGCCCGATGCCTGCTATACCTGGAACATTGTCGCCTTTATCACCAGTGAGACACTTGAAAGATATATATTCTTCAGGTGTTACACTGTAATGTTCGTTCCAGTTATCTATTGTAATTTCTTTGCGAGTAACATAGGAAAATCTACTTACATTTTGTTGTATAAGTAAATCCCAGTCACGATCACTTGAGATGAGCCAAATATTCTCAAAAGCATACTGTTTTTTACGTTTTACTAAGTGTGCGGCAATATCATCCGCTTCTACACCTTGAAAACGCAGTACAGGATACCTTTCTGACAGTATCTCAAGTGTTGCTTCGTACTCGTCAAAGAAATCAATAAATGCTTGTTTTTCTTCTTCTGTTTGTTCTGCATACTTATCTTTTCGATTCTGTTTATAGTCTGGAAGTATCTCCTTTCTATAACTAGAGGAACCCCAATCTGCTGTGATAATCACTCTTGCACAGTTATAAGAGTTTGCCAAAGATGCAACTGTTGCTGCATAGTCGTCTCGAAAATCTGTTCTGCCTTGATGTTTCCACCGAAAAGCTAAGTTCAGAGCGTCTACGATTAGTGTGCCATCTGCATTGTCTAATCGTTCATTAAAATTAAAAGCCACTTATAAACTCCACTTTTTCATGTTTTAACCAATCTTCTGCAAGTAGTACATAACAGTCCAAAAACCGAATAAATAGATATTCTATTGTATTCTCTGGTTTTTGTCCTGTTACGACAAATACTTTGGATCGGTCGTATTTAAAAAATAACAAAGGCTTTTGATNGCCTCCNATTGCTTGTATTACTATCTTTTTCCACCACTTTACTAAATTATTTGTTTTTGGTTGTGTAAAAACCTTGTCTGAAAGTGGTGAATCTTTATAGTTTTTCACCTCTATACAATAATAGTTTCTCTGATTGGGAACATATAAGTCCCCTTTGAGATACTCCAGAGCACCCGAGGAAGGTACTCTTTCAAATTTAAGCCCAGTTGCATCGCGAAGCATATCACGTACTAGATACTCCCCTCGTGCACCTTTCGCTCTTGAGTCTACCATACTCTTCCTCACTCATTCCACAGGTAGGACACACTTGTTTGTCGGGAGTAGAGACTAACACTCCACCACAACGATGTGTCCAGTATATTATTGCTTTTTTATTCTTTCCTACTACATTGAACCACTGGTTTCTTCTGTTTGAGGTCATTTTTCTATTCCAATTTACTTATGTTTTCGTGTTTAACAACTTCGATTTTCTCAAGTAAAGGATGTGACCAACCATGTGATACTATGTAGGTGTTCAAATCTTCTCTCAATAGAACTTCTACAAGTTTCTCCCTACCTAAATCATCGAGAACATTTATAACTTCATCTAAAAACAATATATTGATTTTAGACTTTGAAATACTACTCATTAGCTTACGTATTGCTATNAGAGTAGCGGTGTTTACTCTTGCCAACTCTCCAGAAGAGAGAGCAAGAATATCTACTACATTACCATTGTCTGTAATCTGTACATTTAACTTATCGTTTGAGACTACAAATTCAAGGGTAAATCTACCATCAGAGAGTTCAGCCAGATATTCATTAGCCAATTCTTCTAGCTCTCCGACAAGGTTTTCTATCTTATACGCGAGTAATCCATTTGTACTGAAAGACTTCTTCAATATATCAAGATTTGACTCAAGTTTTTGATTGATTTGTAACTCAGTTTTATACTCTTGCAACTGATTTTCAAAATCTTTTGTCTGCTCTTGTATTACTTGGACTCGGGTGTTGTGATGGGTTCTTCGCTCGTTTTCTGCTGCGAGTCCTGCCAGTTCTTTCTTTGCCGATTGTAATCTGTGATTAACATATTCAAACTGAATACGAAGCTCTTGCAGATCCAATAAATGTGGCGGCAAATCACGATCATACAATCGAAACAAATCTTCCCAAGTCTTTTTATCAGACTCGCAACGTTCAAACTCGCGATTGTTTCTTTTAATTTCTTCAATCCGTGGTTTAATTTCATTTGCTTTCTCTTGTGCCTCCAAAGCTACTTCTCGCTCTCCTTGTAGCATCTTCTTCTCAAGTGAGATATCGATGGGTTGTCCACAAGTAGGGCATACATCACTTAATTTCTCTAATTTCTTTATAGTCTGCAGAGCACCCGTGGCGACTGCATTGTACTTTCCTAATTCCTCTTGTAATTCGTCATAGGATTCATACTCTTTTATTGGAGAAGCCTGAATTTTATGAATATCAATGGCTTCCAATAGCTTTTTGTACTGATTATTTTTTGAGATTTTTTTATTTTTTTCGGAAATATTTTCAATTTCTATCGCCAAAGAACGTAAAGCCTCTTCATCTTCGGATGTGTCAATTTCTAAATCCAACATGGGTAGTATAGATGTATCACTCAATTTATTCTTTTGTAACCAGTTTTCAACTGTTGTAAGTTTGCCATCTATCGTACTTGAGACTGCTGATACCTCTCTTGTAGCGTTTTTAAACAATTCAAATAATTCAACATACTTTTCAAGATGTAACAAGTCTATCAGAAACTTCTTACGATTTGCATCTGTAGCAGTCAAAAACTGTAAACTTGCATTTGTATTCTGATATACTAGCTGTGAGAATGTTTTAAAATCTACACCGAGTATTTCTTGTATTGTCTTGTAAGTATTTGTTGCTGTGTGACTAGAAATGTCTAAACCATTCTTTTCTAGTTTCACTTTTATACTTGTTTTTCTGTTGATCGTAATCTCATAACGATCTTCATCTTTCATAAACGAAAGATAGATATTATAACCATCATTGATATGACGATTTGGTATATCTGCTTTTTTGATTCCTTTTGAGTTTTTGTTATACAAAGCCTCTTCTATAATCAATGGTATGGAAGACTTTCCCATACCGTTTGTTCCAAGAATTTGTGTAACTGTATTATCGTTTAGGTTTAACTCATTACCAGAACCATAACTAAAACAGTTATCCCATTTCAAGGTTTGAAGTGTAATCATTATATGTTCCTATTATGTCTGGTATTTTATCTTCTTTTATTTGTAGAATATATGTTAAGTATTCTATTAACTCTTCTTGTATTGTCATCTCTTTGTCCATGATTAGAGATGTTTCTGATTGTCTTACTACTACTTTTTTATCTAACAAGTCTGAGTTTTTTACAGCGGCTAAATCCTGTATATCTCCTTCTATCTCATAAATNGTNTGGTGAAAGTCTGTAGGAATCATTTCAGCTTCACTTCTTACTGTTTTACGAATTAATTGTGGTAAATGAAACTCTTCCCACATCCAACTCCAGTCNTTTTCATTTATAAGAATATATCCAGTTTTTACTAAGTTTCGATGGAAGGATGTAGTCATCGGACTTCCTGGATATACTATATTTCTTTGTGTATTGCTGTGTGAGTGTAGGTCTCCAGCAAATACTATTGGAAAGTCCTCGAATAAATCGAGATCAATCTCTGGTTTTACGTGTGGCGGTATCTCTCCTCTTACGTGAGTAAACAAAGGNTTTGTTTTATCAAAATGATCTATCGCACCTTTTCTATGCAAATCAGCATAAGGTAGTATGCCGTAACCCAGTTCCTCATCAATGTAGGATATGTCAACTACATTGATGAGAGGGTTTATATCACGAGAAACTTGTTTGAGCTGTGTAAAGAAAGTTTTATTTTTCTTTGTAGCTTCATGGTTTCCATCGAATATAATTGTTGGAATTGTAACTCTACGAATAAACGAAAAGTATAACTCCAACTCTTCCATATTTGGTAAACGATCAAAAAGATCACCACCAATTATGTGCATACTACACTGGCTTTCCAGTTCATAAACTTGCTCGAAAAAGTAACGATAACGGTTGATAGCCCATTTTATAGGAACATTTTTCTGTCCTAGCTTAACGTGCCAATCTGCCGTAAATAAAATCATCCTACATTGAACTCTTCTTCGAGTGCTTCGTCATCAGTCTCAGCACCTAGGTTTCTTACTTTGTCTAAAAGTTCTTTCTGTGCATCTGGAGTTGGACGAGGCATAACATCATCCATTGACCTTAGATCAGAAATAGCTTCTAACTCTTCTTCTGTAAGCGCACGTGGCTTACACTTGAGAGCTTGTAATTGATACTCTACATTATACGGTAGAGGTCCAGTCTTTACTCTCTTGAAACAAATATCCCATCCAGTTTCTACGTTTGTGGGATCTCCTAAATCTTCAGCAGCAGTGATTATCTGCTCCCAAAGTTTCTTCTTTAGATTTACTACTTTGACTTTTCCATTATCAAGGCACTGAGTTGCATAACTCCAGCCGCACTTGAGATCAGGATAGTACTCACGTACCCAGTCTTTTTCTAAATTGTTAAATTTTTCTGTATTCCTATCGAATGATAAGCACTCCAAAGGAATATTCTTTGCATTTTCGCCTTGAATCCAGTAGACATATCTTGCAAGTATATCACCTACGATTCTCATTTTGTTGTCGCCATCGACATACTGAAATGTCTCAATGGAAGTTTTTTGGGCAGAGCCCTTGTGTTGATTAAATTGTATAGCCATTAGTGTATTGTCTCCGTGACTTCTTCATAGCGGAAGTATATATCTGTATCGTCCACTACAAGTAGCCTGTTGTCTGTTATGAAATTTAGAGACGTTGGACAGTGCAACGAATCTAATGTTATTTTTCCAGTCGCAANATANTCTCCATAGCTTCGNATTGAAGCNAGAGCATAGTATATTGCGATCTCTCTTTGGGTGTACTTATAAGAATGGTACATGAGGACGTCTGGATGAACCAGAAAAGACGATCCTGTGAAGTTTTTACTTGAAAATTTATAAAGCGGATCAAACTTATTTTTAGGGANAGTACCCTTGATAAGCATTGACATTATTAAATTACAGGTGTAAATATCTCCCTGTGCCGTATCATAAACCTTCTTCCAATCAAATAAGAGCATATATTATACTTAAATTTCACCAAATTGTCAAGAAATATTTTTTAAAGGTATGTCATCTTCCAGCCCTGTTTCATGTAGAACCCTACACGGTTCGAGGCTTGTTTTCTGGCAGTATTTCCTTTGAGATGAATATCAATGATAACTGGATCCTTTTTTCCTTCTTGTTTTCTAATTACTCTACCTACTAGCTGTGTAAGTAGAGGCTCGTTGTTGATGGGAGTGCCTAAGATTAGACAGCTTAGATTATCAACTGATATGCCTTCTGAAAAGATTGCTTGTGTTCCGTACAGAACTTCTGCTTTTCCATACAAGATTTTGTCGATCATTTCTTCTCGTTCTTCGTGTGGAACCTCTCCAGTTACGCATATTGCTTTCTCTCCTGTAAGTTCAGCACAAGATTTTAGAAATCCTACTCTGTCACTTACAACTAAGACTTTGTGCCCTCTTGCCGCGTAGGCGGCCGCTAGCATTGCGATTGTATGTCTATATTCTTCGTCATTTGCTAACTTTGTTACTCTGTTTGCCCAAGGTATCTTTGCACCGTCCATNAATCTTATTTCAGACGGTACAATATGTACTATAGGTGTCATATAGTTTTCTTTTGGTGGTTTAAATACTGTATTCCCAAAGTAATCTCGAAATACAACATGCTTTCCATCTTTTCTTTCTATTGTTCCAGATAATCCAATCTTATATCTACAATAGTTTGTATCAATCACTTTGGAAAAAGTAGGACTACTAACGTGATGCATCTCATCTAATAAAATAGTGCCAAACTCCTTTCGAATCTTTTCTATATTACGATAAAGTGTTTGTGTATTGCCAATGACAATAGGAGCATCAATTTCAAACTTACCACTGCCTATGATGCCAGGTGTAATACCAAATACTTTTTGTACTTCTTTTGCCCATTGATTTCGAAGTGGTACTGTATGTGTAACTACAAGTGTTTTCTGTCCTAGTTTGCCTGCGATTGCTAAACCTGTAAAAGTCTTTCCCCAACTGACCCATGCGTTTATTATTGCATTGTCTATGATTTCATCATAAACCGCTTTTTGACTATCTCGCAAAGTAAACTTAAATTTTGGAAAGTCTACTGGCTTATCTATTCGTTTATCTACTATTTCGTAGTGATCTGGTATTAGATCCGTTCTTCCAATCGGTAATGAGATCAAGCCGTTACGAATAATTCCCATATTCTTTATAACTTGTGGCGGATCTAAAGGATTGTGTGCAGGTATTGTGTATGTAAGCTCTCTATCAATTTGCTCTTGTAGTTCGGCAGGACAATCCATATAGATTCTGTGACTCATTACTGCTTTCATATTTTTCTTCGTGTATCTTTTAATTTTTCTTCTGCATACTCATACAAAAGCCATGGATTGTCTCTAATGTGTAATATTCCTGCCCATGTATACCCTGGCTCTGGTGGACGTGGTATTGTAAATGGAAAACTACATCCATGNACCCAAAGTAAACATGCTTTTGTTTTATAATCTATCTTTTTTATTTTTAAATATTTTAGTTTTGCAAACTCTATCTTTTCATAAATAAATGGTCTACCACTATTATCAATAAAATATTTTGTTTTTTGTTTCATCAAACCATTTGCAGTTGTTACCATTTCTTTAAGATGATATTGTTTTTTATGAGGGGTCAACATTCGTCTAAGACCTAATGTATCTCCTGGCATATTCTTATCGTCCAGTAGCTCTCCATCTAAGAGNAGTAGTCCNTCTACNAACTCCCAGTTGGATGAGCCAAGTAAAAATAAAGGGAAATCTAAATTTTTAAACTGCCTATAAGTAATTACCATACATCTTCTCAAACTTACCGCCAGAGTAGTCTTCGTGAACTATTTCGAAGTCACACCCTACTGGAGTTCCTGGAATTGACAAACCTCGGTCTAACTGTACAAAGTGTGCTAGTTTATCTTTGTAGTGGTCTACTTCGTCTTCTGGCACCTCTGCAAGTATTGAATCGTGTACCAAAGCAAAAATACGACTTTTTAGTTTATTTGCTTTGATATACTCATTCATATCTATTGCCCCGAGAAGGTTAATATCAGAAGCAGCAGACTGCACCAAAAAGTTAAGACCAGACCTAACGCTATGGCTCTGGATGCCTTTGTCTGTCGATGCGACATTTGGTAGTCTCCTTTTTCTTCCGAAGAAGCTGTAAATGAATCCGTTTTGTTGAATAAATTTTTGGTTCTCTTCTATCCATGCTTTTAGTTTATGAAAAGCACTAAAGTATTCACTAATTACTTCTTGTGCTTCATGTCTACTAAAATATGTTCCTGAGTCTTTTGTTACTTGTTCACTAATCTTTGCAGGGCCAGCTCCATACATAATTCCAAATGTAACTGCTTTTGCTGCTTGACGTTGTGTACTATATAGTTCTGCTACTTCTTCTACAGAACATTTTAGTTTAAATACTTTGTGTGCAATGGTAGAGTGAAAATTACCTCCAGATCTAAATACATCCATAAGTGCTGTATCTTTTGCTAAAACTGCCGCAACATATACTTCTGCTGTGGTCAAATCCATTGCAACTATTTTATTTCCAGGTGCTGCTTTTATACATCCTTTTACTATAGGGTTGTCTCGAGGCAGTTGTTGCATATTGAGTTTGCCACTAGAAGAAAGCCTGCCAGAAGTAGTACCATGAAGGTTAAAACCTGTACGGAGTCTACTATCAAGATCCAACTGCGGTAAGATTTTGTCCAAATAAGTATTTTTAATCTTGGACTTTTGTCGTATTTCAAGAATGAGTTTCGGGACGTGGGATTGTCTAGAGAGTTCCTCAAGAACTTCCGCATCTGTTGAATGTGCTCCAGTGCCAGTCTTTTTACCAGTTGGATTGAGGCCAACGAAGTCAAACAATAGACTACGAAGCTGTACAGTACTATTAGGATTAAAATCTTTTCCATTTATCTCTTCAAATTTTCGTATGGCAGGTTCTTTATACATTTCTTCAATGGCATCATCTATCTGCTGTTGCATGAGAGACTGTGATTTGATAAGTCTAAGTTTATCAAAAGGTACACCATTATCTTGAACATCTGTAAGGAATCTGCACCCTGGGATTAATATTTCATCATATACTTTCTTGAGTCGTTTGTTTTGTTTTATCTTTACAAACTTTTCGTATATTTGAAACGTTACTACTGCATCCATTGCAGCATATGTTTTCATTATTTCAAAAGGTATAGAGTCCCAAGTAAAATCATTCTTGAGTACACCTTTTTCTTTTCTATAATTATCTATCCAATCATACATTGGTTTCTCATAGTCTCCAAACTTTGTAAACTTCATAGCTAACTGTTTCAAGCCATGTGTTCCTGGATTCTCGTCTATGAGATAGTGTAGTAGCATTGTGTCTTCAAAACTNGGAAACTTTGAATTNAAATGATACTCAAAAAATGCCATATCAAACTTAGCATTATGAAAGATCACTGTTGTTTGATTGAACANTGTTTGAAGCAAAGCNTCTGTTCTTTCATCAAAACATTCTGTATCTATATAAACTCCATTGACTCCATCATAGCAAAGAGAAATACCGATCATATGACCGTCTCTTGGATATAGTCCTGTAGTCTCTGAGTCTAGTGCAATGTAGGGTGGTTGAGAGTTAATGCAAGAACACAGCCAGTTATTAGCTTCGTCTGTATCTTGTATACCTCTTGCCATTTCCTCTGTAACAACTACATCTTCTACGTTTCCACTGATGTAATCTATAATATTTTTCTTTGAGTCTTCCCATGTTCTCCTTGCTTCTGGTTTAAATGCTAGCATTGATGGGTTTATAACTGGTAAGAACTTATCTTCTACTTTTTTACCAGAATATTCTGTAACTGAGTTAATCGGTGTAAAATACTTCAAGGCATCACTACCTACAAGTATTACCCAGTCATATGCATCTGTATCTATTTCAATATCACAATCTCGTTTTAAAACTTTCTTAATACTTGGATCAGAACATAGCTGATATTGGTCAAAATCAAATGCGTTGTCAAATTCTTTTTTAAAGTTTGTTTTACTTTGTTTCGTTTCTATTAGGGCAACGTTAGCCATATAATTTACTCTTTAATTTTTCTACTCTTGTTTCTGTTAATGCACCTGGATCACTATCTTTTAGATGCACATTCCTGGGGTGTAAGCCTACTCGCTCAACCATCTCTCTTACTTCTCGTGCCGCAGTTTGTCCTGCGTCATCGCCATCAAAAAATATATCAACACTTTCTACTCCTTGTATTGAAAGCATTTTTAATTTTTCTTCATTTATATTCTTTGTTCCAAAACAACAGACTGCATTTGTCAGTCCCTTGTCATGTAAATTTATCATATCGTAGATTCCTTCTACAAGTATTACTGAGCCTTGTATTGGTTCTACTACAGGNAACAAAGGCATCTTTGCACCTGCAGGCGAGATCATATACTTAGGAGTTCCTCCTGTAGTATGTCTTCCATTGAAAGCAACTATTCTTCCAGATATGTCTCGTACTGGGAATACTATTCTTCCAATATGATCTGGGTCGTGATGTTGAAATGCTTCAAATCGTTTATAGGTTGCTGGTTTAATATTTCTCCAGTTACCTATGTATGGTACTATATTCTTTGGAAAGGACAAACCAATACTTTCAGACCTTTTTGAACGAATAGTTTTCTTTAGTAACTCCCTTCTTACTTGTAAGTAGTTTGCCTTTTCTCCAAAATGATGAAATATATTACCTTTAAATCCACATGAAAAACATTGAAAGATACCTGTAATTCTATCAATTCTCATACTTGGATTTCTATCTTCGTGATCAGGGTGTAGACAACTTACCAAACAGTCTGCACCTTTTGGTATGAAGTAAACATTTCGTGAAGCCAATAACTCTTCAACTGTCATCTACCAATATCCTTAATATTTTCTTTACTAATAACTTGATATGCACCTTTATTATATGCGGGAGCAACTGTAAAGTTTGCATCCTTTGTATAACTTCTATCAACTGCTAAACAAGGTTGAGCCATATCATTTAGAGACTTATACTGACGTGTCTCTCGTCTGTATACAGGCTTTGGTTCAAAAGGTTTGAACTCTTTTTGATAATTACTTGCTCTAGGCAAGGCTTTTCTTTTTCTACCTGAATAAGTGTGTCGTAAACTACCAAACATAATTGCCATATTGCTGATCCTTTTTTAGTCAAGAGTATATTATACTTAATTTAAGATATGATGTCAAGAACTATTTTTGAAGGCATTAAGGATTTCTTTAAAGGTCGCGTATATTTTGATTACTTTTGTTTCTTTTCTTTTTAACTTTCTTAACACATCTAACCTATGATGTCCGTCTATTAATATAAAGTTTTCATCTATGATGAGAGGTTTATGTGTATTATTTAATACTTTTATAAATCTATCAAAATACTTTTTTGAAAGAGGAAGTCTCTCTTCCTGCACAGGTTTTATACTAGACACTTTTACTGTAAGAATTATATAAGCAAACTCTGAACTCTGAAGGTCTTTCTCAGAAAGTTGTATCATATCTTTTCTAGATATCATCTATNTCTTCTCCTGTTTTGTGTGAAGAGTCTTCTCTTTCTTTTGGAGTGAGTGCAGTATCTGGACCAATCTTAAGAGTGTCCCAATCAACTGTTGAGGTNAAGGATTTCATAGAGGCAGATCGCATTTTTACACAATTAAGGGTAATACAAGCATCCTCATGATCCCATGTTTCTAAAGAATATGCTGCATCTGCCGCATCTAAAATTCCTTTTGCAAAACGTGCTTCACCACTAGCGTCTGTTTGATATGGAGAAAACACAGGTACTTCAAACTCCTGTGCCATNGATTTCAAAGCTTTACTTACTTCGATCTGTTCTGTCCAGTCATATTGACCACCTCTCGATGGTAGACTCGACCGCTTTACTTGATTTATGTAATCAACTATAATTACACCAACATCCATCTGTTTGACTTTTTTATCAAGATCTGAACGAATCTTCGATAGGGTAAGACCTGCATCATATACAATATCTAGCTGTTGAGTCGGGAGAAGCTCACAACTAGTTTTTAGTTTATCATGGAATCTTTTAAAGTCACGATGTTCTTTGTACTCGTTCAAGCGGTCTTGTCCATCCACATATCTATTAGACCACCACGTTGCAACCTTCTCCCATTCGAGAATACTAAGATTTTGGGTACGAAGTCTTGCAAAAGGAATCTCTGTTGCGATAGAACAACAACGTTGAAGGATAGATCGGCTATCCATTTCTATAGTAAAATACACAGCCGATTTACCACTTTCGTAAACATTGTTCGCAATGTTTGCACAAATAACAGATTTACCAGCACCTCTACGTCCACCGACCATAATCAAATCTCTTGGAGAGAACTGTATTTCATGATCATATTCTCTATTGAGACCGAGACGTATATACTTGGCTAAATCTTCTTCTGGCTCAAACAGTTCAATACGTTGCATACTTTCCTGTGGATCTTCCAAATCAACCTTGTCCTCTACGTCCATGACGATTTGGTGTAGATGATCTACTGATTCTTGAGCATCCTCAAATGCTACTGAATTTTCGACATAATCTTCTAATGAGTCCAGAATCTCTTTCTGAGTATATTCGTTCTTCAAGTACTGAAGAAGCATATCGGGACTTGCGTCTACCTCTACAGCTTCTACTGCGAAAAGTTTTTCACGAGTACTTGAATCACGAATCTCATACTTGAGGTCTTCGATTGTGGGCATCTTATGAAATGTCTCACAATGTTTGTCAATAACTTTGTAAAGGCTATGATACTCAGATGGCAGATACTGCTTATGAGTAACACTCCAAGTCTGAAAGTCTTGGAGCACGAGCACTTGCTTTATCAACGCACTTGCGATGTTCAAAAAGATCCCCCCGAATCAAAAAGAAGCAGACCCCGAAGAGCCTGCTTATAAAGTCTAAAAAATTAAGCTGATGCTTTTTCTTTCTTAGATGCACCATCATAGTCAGCCGCGCATAGACCGCGTCTTGTCAACATAGTCTTTACGCCACGAGCTGTCTTGCCAATCGCTTCTGCGATAGCATCAACAGTCATGCTGCTAACATCTTCAAGTCCTGCCAATGGATCTTCTTTAGAAGAACTCAAAGTGAACTCTTGACGTGGTATTGCACCGATGTCGCCTGATCTAAGTAGGCTAAGAGCCTTACCTCGAACAGAGTTAACTGATCTTCCTAATGCTTCAGCGATAGCTTCTACGAAAGCGCCATCGTTGACCATAGAAATAAAAGTAGACTCTTCTTCTGGAGTATAAGTTCTTACAGCTTCTATCTTAGGAGCTGGCTTAACGTGTGCAGTAAGTTCCATGGAAAGAATCTTTCCTTGGATTGACTTCGGAGAGAAAGCGCCATCTTCAAAATGTCCTGCGATCTCTGCGTAAGTGTATTCGCCACTGTTGTCAGTAACAAAAGCGGCTAAAGTAGCTTCTTGTTGATCTGTAAAAGCTCTGCTTGAAGCAGAAGAAGCTAATTCTACCTCGTATCCCATTTTTCTTAGCTTGCTAGAAATAGAACGAGTAGAAGTATCAAGCTCGTCAGCCGCGTCAGCAACTGTAGCTTGAGAAACAGGTGATTCCTCACCTATAAAATGTATAAGAGCGTCTCTTCGCTCATCTGTCCACTTAGGAAGTGCCATTATTTTTCTCCAATAAAATCTAAAAGGTTAGTTATAATCTGAACGCCAGATTCTCTGGCTTTCTTAGTTTTCGCGGATTCTATACCGCTTTCATTCACCAGGAATGTGACATCCTTGGTCAAACTCGATTTGACCACATAACCAAGCTCTTCAAGTTTGTTTTGAGCCTCGGCTTTGTTTTTAAAACTGGTAAGTTTACCACTGATACAAACAACTCCGTGGGTTGTGGTTTCTTGAGGTTTTTCAAATTTCCAACTAAATGGTAACTCCGCCACATCGAAGAATCCTGTGTTCATCCAGTTCATAAGATTCTTTGCTGCTTTTTCTCCAAGTCCTGCTTTCCTACATCTCTCATAGTAGATTTCTTCAATGTCATTGAATTCTTTTGCAAGTTTTTCTGAGGCAGTTTTGCCGATCAAAGGTATACTGAAGGCGGGCAGTAACACATTTAGGGGAGCTTTGCGAGAGTTTTGTATTTCATTAAACAGTTTTCCTGCTAAAATACTTGAATCTAGTAATCTTTTTAATTCATTCTTTGTAAGCCAATACAAATCATTTATAGACTCTAGTTTTAGTTTTTTAATAGTTGCAGGGCCAAGTCCTTTTATTTTAAGAGTCTTGGCAAAGTGTTCAATCTGCTTTTGAAGTTTCTCTCCACATAGCTCATTTTTACAATAAAAAAGATTGTTGACTTCTTCCAACCACGAGTCACAGCTTGGACAGTTGCTAGGCGGCTGAATTGTAGTCATACGGTATCCTCTAAAATTGAATGTATATTATAAGATAGTTTGGGGTTGATTGTCAAGAATTATTTTTCTACACGTCTAAGAACCCGAGGTATAATATCCCCCGATCTTATCACTTCTACTTGACAACCAATCTCCAAGTCTAAATCACGAATGTACTGAATATTGTGGAGCGTAGCTCTTGAAACGTTAGCTCCATCAATCACTACGGGCTCGAGAACGCCTACGGGACTAACGACCCCTGACTTTCCGAGTTGCCACACAACATCCAGTAACGTCGTGATTACGCCCTCTTTAACTTCTTTCAAAGCAAAAGCACCTCGAGGGTGGTGTGCTGTNTATCCTAACTCAAGAAACTCTTCATTGTCATTCAATCTGTACACATATCCATCTGTAGGATATAGACCTAGATCAAAGAATTTATCATTGACAAGTTGTTGCTGTGCTATCAATCTTAGCGTTCCTGGTTGTTCTTTCGGAAGCACTGTATTGAAGCCTAAACGATGCAGTGTTTTCAAAACGCAAAGATATGTAACTGCATGATCTAAGCGGGGAGTCGCATCGTAGGCAACAAATGCTAAAGGTCTAGCCGAGAACTCGTCTACATCTTTGAGTCCCAAGGAACCTGCTGCATAGTTTCTTGCGTTTGGTATAGATTTAGGAGCAACAACTTCACCTGTAATTTGTACTAGACCAGGTGCATTATCGATTTCTGTTGGTACAAGCCAACGCATCTTATCGGTAATGTCTTTACCTTGTTTGCCGTCCCCTCTAGTTAGAGCCAGTACAAGACTGCCTGCGGCATAAAGTAAAGAAACTGCTGCTCCATCTAATTTAGGGGTACATATACACTTATCTACATCCAGAGGAGCATTGTCCAGATCAAAACACTTCTGCAAGGAATACATTTGATAGGCGTGTGGAACTGCATCGGTAACCTTGTAACCAACAGTTTTATAATTATGTTTCTCCGCAAGTAAATCAAACTCTGCATCTGATATTATCGGATAGCCTTCATAGTACATAACACTTGCTTTGTCTAAAAATTCGTGCATACTTTCTCCATAAATTAGACTACTATTATACGGAAATTTAGATACTTTGTCAAGAATTATTTATACAGATCTCGAATTAAGTCTGAGAAGTGTTCCTCTATAAGTTGTTTTGACTCGGCTAATGATAGTATCTCTGTAAGTCCTGCGAACAGTTCTTTTGAGTTGTTGAAATCAAGTGGCATGGCTACTCCTTCTGGAGTTGGCTTCCACTCTTCATTGAAGTCCATATAATACTTTCGTAGATGAATATATTCTACTCCATGAAAAGTATTGATGGTCAATCGTACTTGAACTTGTCGAACTTCATCATAGTGAATGATTCTTGAGTATGCTTCTGGTGCTTGATGTAGTTCCATTACTTCTCGTTCCTTAAAACGGATGATAGTGGTACTACACTTGTCACGTTGGCAGGTCTTAACAAGCGATACGAGTCTGTATCCCAACAAAACAAAAGAAGAGTTTCTTCTGTTTCTTTTGCTCGATTTCTCTTCTCCTGAATNTACGGAGTAGANAAGTCAAGAGTACATACATTGTATTTTAGTTTTTTAGAGTGCGCACTACGATATGTAATGATTGCATCTCCATATTCATGCACTAACTGTGCGAGTTCTTGCTTCTTCACTGTAGCTCCTCTGTAGTATTTCAGCAATATTTATTGTGAATGTACTTACTGTTTGGTGCTTTCAGTAGATGCAAAAATACCCCACTAGATTGTCCTAGCAGGGTACTTGCGTTATGCTTCGTTTATTGCAGTAATAATCGATGCAAAGTATTGTGATGCTTTACCAGTTAACTTAGAGATAATCTCTTCATCGGGTGACTGACCCGCATCACTGATGGCGGCAATAAGAGCTTCTGCGGCTGCTGCTTTAGATACTCGTGATCCTCCACCTTTTGAACCTCCACTGCTCTTAGCAGCAGGAGTTTTCTTAACATAAACGCCAGCTTTGGTTAAGATCATACGAACACCGTTTGGTGATTCATCTAACTCTTCTGCAATATCTTTCACAATCTCCATGCTGGTTTCTGGAGTTGGTGAAGCATCTTCATACATAGATACTGCTTGTGCTTTTTTATCATCATCCCAAGCCACTTTCTTAGTCCTCTTAGTTGGGTTTTTGTTTCCTGGGCAATCGCCCAGAGCTTCTAGTTGTTGTCTGTAAAATCGGTCGCCCATTGCTTCCTCTCATATTTTGAAAAGATATTATGACAAAATATAAGCATGGTGTCAAGAACTATTTTTATACTGCTCTCGTTTTTGTTTGACATCCCGAATAGCCGTTTTGATTGCGTCTTCTGCAAGTACAGAACAATGAATCTTTACTGGTGGAAGGGCTAACTCGTTTGCTAGATCCATATTTTTGATGCTATTTGCATCATCGAGACTTCTACCTTTTACCCATTCTGTAAGTAAAGAACTGGATGCGATTGCAGAACCACATCCATAAGTTTTAAATTTTGCGTCTGTAATTATATCACTATCATCTACTCGAATCTGTAGTCTCATTACATCACCACAAGCAGGTGCTCCCACCATACCTGTGCCTACATCTTTATCATCTGCGTTCATTGATCCTACATTACGAGGATTCTCATAATGATCTATAACTTTATAATTATATGGCATTTATCTCTCCTATGCGACATAGAAACTTTCTCCACACCCGCACTTGCTTGTTTCATTTGGATTGACAAACTCAAATCCTTCTCGAAACCGATCCTGTTTATAAACTAAATGAGAACCTGCTAAATACAACATGCTCTTTTTATCTATATAAATATCTTTTTCTGCATCTTGAATTAAAAAGTCGTGCTCTTCTTTCTTGTTACACCACTCCATTGCATATGTGTGTCCATTACATCCTGCTCTTTCTACTTTTATACGAATACCAAAATACCCAGAGGGCATTTCTACTCTTTTAATTGCACTCTTTGCAGTAGGCTGGAGAAAAATCATTTATAATTTAACTCTCTAACAGCTTCTAGCTTGTCCTGAGCATCGACAAGATGTCCAAGTTCTATGTCGACTGCTTCGATTATATCTGAGTGCTCTCCGATTCCCGCAGGATTAGTGAGGTACACTTCTACATTGTAGCGATGTTTTGCCATAAGTCCTTCATAGTATTTTACTAATGCGTCTTTTAAATACATTATACACTCCCTATTCTTTCGAGCCGCACTCCATACTCTTTGAGATGTTCTAACTTACACAACTCATATGCAAGCTGATAAGCATAGAAACCTCCGTTTGTTGGTAATGCAAATGGATCTTCTGCATTTGGCTCTGATCTTTGTTTTACATAAATAGAATAGCAAGGACATCCATATGTATTTTCATAGTCTGTCTTTCCCATTCCCTTCTTTGCGTCTACATACTCTTTTGTTACTCGGTATAAGACTGTTACTGGAGCATGNTATGTTGCTGACCATGCTACTTCTCCTTCTTCAAAATCATCAGACATACATTCGTCTGGATAAATGTGAGGAAGCATACGCTCCTCCTTATTAGTTGGTCTTTGTGGAACTCCTACTCTTTCTAAGATTGATCGAACAAATCCTGTAGAACGAAACAATGCTTTAGAAATATTACTAATTGTATCACCTTGTAAGTAGCTCTCACACACCTCTTGTATTTCTTGTTGAGATGCGGGACGACCCCGTAGCGACTGCTTTCGCTTTTTTGTGTATTCTTTTCTTTCTACATAACTATCTATAATTTTCTGTAGTCTTGTAGTATTATAAGATATATTTAGAATATCACAGGCTTCTTTTTTAGTTATAGCCTTTTCTGTAGCTGTACCCGACAGCAGGTTCATCACTTTCTCGATGTTTGTGTTGCTTAAATTTTCGTGTTCCTTCTTTTTTATTCTCACCGTATTCTAACTCCAATAGTAGTTCACAGTAGTGTATTATTTTCTTTATATCTTCAACTCCATTCTTTTTCTTGTGTCGAGTTGCATACTTAATTATATTTCCTTCAATATATCCTAACTGATTAGCATGAATATATTCTAGAGGTTGTATGGGAAGATCGTAGTGATCTCCTCCCTCTTGTCTTTCTAATGGTTTCATTTTGCTGTGATCCTCTTCTCATAGTCAGCATAGTGGTCGTTCCACCATGGAGGTCTTTCTCGATGCGACCAACTGGCGAAGGTGGCTTTATCAAGGTGGTAGTAGTCTCTATACGATTGGATCGGATTATCATAATCTTTTAACTCATCTGGCATTGCAAGACCGAATGTTGTAAATCCTCGTCTTGGCATATTCTTTGGTTCTGGTAAATTATTGATTACATCAACTACTGACTTGTGTTCTTTTCCGTATCTGTAGCGATACTCATCATTTAGAGCATTTCCATAACAATGTGTCCACTCAAAATTATCAAGAGATGAACGTACCCATATTGTACAAGGATGATTATACATCATTGGCAAGTATGGAGTGAGTGGTCTTTCTTCTAGGGGTAAATGTTTTATATCATTCTTGAGTTTGTTCAGATGATCTCTTTCATCTTTCTCCAATGCTCTAGGTATAAATCCTAAGTGTTCATCTATCCATATTGCTGTACATAATAATTGTGCTACTTCGAGAGGCATTTTTACAATGTGCTTGTCCACATGATACTCTGCACACTTCTCAAAGTCATCATCTAAGTAAAATAAATTCATGCTTGTAGTCTCGAAAAATTAGATACTATTATACTAAAGTTCACATTCGATGTCAAGAAATAATTATTCGGTGGTATCATCCGTGGTAACTTCTTTGTAGTAAATTATTACCTCTCCTAACTGATTGATATATCGTTTTATTTCTTGTGTGTTTGCTGTCATGAGTTCATAATCTTTGACAGTCATNGCTACAAANACTAAGTCTCCTCCATGTTTCTTTTTTATTTCATCCATGAATCTATCNTGATAAGTATACCCTTCTGGATATTTATCTTCTCTTCCCAGCTTACAGTCTGGCTTTTTTGTTTCAGGATTTTTGATACATGGTTCTACTATCTTTGCATCTGATACTACATACCATTTTGGTTCTTTTAGTTTGATGGGGCGTGGTAGAATAGGTTGTACAATATCTACTTTAATAGGTTTTGTTATGATTTCTACTTCGCGTGGTGGTTGTTGAAGAAGGCTACATCCACTAATCGTTAATACTGCTAATGCGAGTACTGTCCTCTTGAATAGCATTGAATACCTCCTTCGTACCTTTATTGAAAGTTAATTCTACGAGGCCTGGCTTTGCACTTGCTAACTTCGCTACATTGTGTCTACGAAATATATCAAGATACTCAGCCATATCCTCTTCATATTTTTGATTCTTTACTTGCAGTCCTTTCAAGGCTTCTGATGTTTTTTGCATATTAGTTTGCAAAGATTCGATTGCCGCTTTCTGTTCTTTGTCTCTCAAATCTTGTGCTATAATTACTTTTGTTTGTTCCTCAATTTTATTTTTCATTGGAACAACAAAAAACTGATAGTACGAAAACATACTAATCATCATTGCACCTATGACTCCAAAAAGTACTTTAGACATTCTCTAGTCTTGTCATCAACCTTTCGGCTCGATTTGTCACTTGGCGATACCAGAGAGAATCTTCTCCCTCTACCGCAGCTAACTGCCAGTTACCATTATCCAAAGCTCGTTTCATATTTTTAAACTTGCTAAGTCGGGGACGTCCAAGATTAAACATCATATTGACGAGTATCTCTTGAACTTCCCCTGGAAATTGATCCCATTTATCATAAAGAACTTTGCACTCATTTATGGCAATATCCAAATCTGCTTGGAACGCTTCAGTCACTCTTTCTTTATCTATAGGAGTTCCCACGGGTTGCCCGTGCTCTGGGTCTTCCTCTCTTATTAAGTGTCCTATACCAAATGTAGGATAGCCTAAATGATCTCTATAGATCTCATAAACTACTCCTTCGTCTATTTCTAATTGTTTTTGTACTTGTTCTCTATTCATATTTGTGATCCTTAATAGCTCATACTGGCGAAGTATATTACGGTAAGTGGCATCCATATTGCCACTACTACTGCAACGTAGTCAAAAAATCTACGCACAGCAAGTTTTGCTCGAAGCGACATTCAAGTTCTCCTTAACGATCTGTCGATCCCTGTCTAGTTTATATCAACGTATATTGGTTGCTCAGCCTCAGGAATACGTTCTTCTAGTTCCACACATAGCAATCCTCTTGCCATATATGCTTCTTTTAAAACTATGTACTCCCCGACTGTGAAGGTTTTTGTAAAACATTTTCCACTTAGTCCTTTATGCAAGTACACTTCTGTATCACTGGTCGTTTGCTTCCTTGTTCCTTTAATTGTCAATACGTTTTTATGTAAACTGACTTCGAGATCTTTCTTATCCCAACCAGGTACTGCTAATTCAATTAGGTATCCTGTGTCTCCTTTCTTTATGACATTGTATCTTGGGTAAGATGTATCTAGATTTCTGCTAAGGAATTCATTTTGCATTCGGTCAAACCCTAAAAACATTCTAGGCAGGTCTGCCATTGATAATTGTTGTGCATTCATATTAGTTCTCCTTGTGCCCTTTCGGAACACCCTGCGACTCCTTTCGGTAGTCTATTATTAAAATTACTTCTTACGAAGTGTTAGAAGCCATGTGTCTCCTCGTCGATCTGCTTCCCAGAAAACACAGACTGTTAATGTTACCATACATAGTAACAAAAAGTGTGCTGCCATACTAAGTCCTGCAAACATTATGCTACCTACAATGAGGCATCCAAATGTAATTGACCATAGCCAGGCAAGCACTACCATTATCCACATTCTTGCAAGTGGGTCTGGTATATTCTTCAAAGGGTTTTTATTATGATTGAATATTAACTCGTAACAATCATATACCCATAAACCTGCTCTCTTAATACTATCCATGTAATATTCCTCTGCGTACAAGCTCATTTCGATACTTGACTTTATGCTTTGGCTTAGTATTTGCACTTTCAAATGCTTCCATTATTTTTTCTGTAGCTGTTGTGTGCATGTAGCTGTGAATAGTTTTATATTTCTTTGCTTTGCGATTTACTAAAACTTTTCTTGTTGGTTCAAACTTCATCGGCATTTTTATGTCTCCTATATTCTTCTCTCAGTTTATCTCTGGCGTATTCTGCTACTCTTTTTGAATTTGTAATCATNTANANGGTNTTNTTATCAAACACTTTATANCTATATCTNCCTTCTTCCCATACTTGCTCTATAATTAATTTATTCTTCATTCGCAGTTTGTAATAGTCCTTTATCAATTAATGTTTCTATTGTAGTTTCAATCCCNTCTTGTTTTCCTAACTGATGACAGGTTAAGCCGCATCCAAGTAAGCAAAATACAAAAATAGCTGTCTCTATCATAGTTAGTTCTCCATTTGAAAAGATATTATACGCAAGTTTAGAATGTCTGTCAAGAACTTTATTGTAAATACCGAGTAAATTTTTATTTATATGATGAATTATATACTAAAAGTAGCATAAATGTCAAGAAACATTTTTGAGCATCTTTAAAAAAATTCTTGACAAACCATGTTCATTTCGGTATAATACTCACATGAAAAATTATTTCAAGCGACCTTGGACAGAGGATGAGCGTAGATTGCTTGCCCAAAACTATCTGTTTAAATCTGCGGAGGAGATTCAGTATTTATTGCCGAGTCGATCTTTGCAGAGCATAAGAAATCAGGTACATTACCTACGGAAAAGAGGATATAGATTTAAAAGAAATGCTAGTTGATAACCCAGANACATGGACGATTGGAGGACTGTCTTTTTGGCAGGCCAGTGCAATTATGTTATTTCTTTTTCTTATGATGCTAGGTAGAGATACGGATGATTCATGAGGGTAGCAGTACGGAATGGTAATGTTGAGCAGGCAATCCGCTTGCTCAAAAGAAAAATCAACGATAGTGGAAAACTTCTCGATTACAGAGAAAAAGAACGCTATACATCAAAATCAGAAAGAAAACAAAAGAAGAGAGCATCTGCAGTTGCTCGTGAGAAAAAACGCGTAGAAAAGCTGAATAAAAAGTTTTTATCCAGAAAATAATTCTTGACACATTGCTTCAAGTTTTGTATAATATCTTTTATAAATCGAGGATAATACATGATAAAGGTAAGCACAGAAGGATTAACTAAGCGATACGATAGATTCGTAGACGACTGCATCGTTGCACTTTTTGATAACGAACCTGCCGACACGGATTATAATATATCGATCACACTCAAAAAGTTTGTGGGAGATAATGGTAGTCATGCAGGTTTTTGTTTGGGCGATGAAGAATCATCAGAGATCGAAGTAGCTACTCATTGGATGTATGAAGACGATGAAGTAGTTCCGTATACTGACTTTGAGATTGCTGGCAGTATCGCTCATGAACTTACTCACGCGAAGCAATTCGCTCGTGGACAAATCAATATGGTCAATAATGTTTGGAAGTCGAATGATTCGGCTACCGACTGCGATCATTTGTCATACGAAGAGCATCCGTGGGAAGTAGAAGCCTATGCTTACGAAACAATACTAACAGATATTTACTGGAGGTAACTATGGCACAGGGCTACAAACTGGGATTGTGGGTATTCTTTTTAGTGTTACTAATACTATTCTTTACTCCCATATCCTTTACATTGGTAAATGATAAAGTATCTCATGCAATTGCATATGGAGCTTTATTTTATTTAGCAGCTAAAACTTACAAAGATCGCTATTCATCAACCATCATTGCAATTCTAGTATTCTTACTAGGTTCTTTGGTGGAGATTTTACAATCTATGACTGGATACCGTTCGGGTGAAGTTTATGACATTTTAGCAAACACTTTAGGAATAGGACTCGTAGGAGCGTTAACCGAACTATGATTAATATTATAACTTTTGATGAAACAACGAAAAGATTCTCAGAGTATACTGAGAGCGAATGGGGCGAAGAAATCGAATGGTGGCGAGAGCAGCTCTGGCCTAAGTTCGAGGATTCGATTTTTGAATTTGAAAACCACGAAGTAGTGCAAGTATTCCATAAAGGAAAATTGCATGTGCACCGAATAAAATGTTAGTAGAAGCAATATCAATATTTTTACTCGGTGTCTTTGGATGGTTTGTATCCCTATACGCAGGTGTACATATATTTTTTCTAATTAGAACACTGGTGGAGAAATGGCAGAACAGGAAGTAAAATTTACAGAAGAGGAACTGAAACACAGTAAACGTATATTTAAAAGTGCAACACCAAAATATACTCCTGATTGGTATATAAAATGGATTGCAAGTGTACTTTTACTGGTAGGTATGTCACTTCGAGGTATTGAAGGCTATGGGCATATAGATTTAGCTTTCTCTTGTGTGGGCATTTTTATGTGGCTCATTATTGCTGTCATGTGGAATGATCGTGCTCTAATTGTTCTCAATGCGGTAGGTCTAGCATTACTATTAAGGAATGCCCTTGAGAAACTGTTATGAAAAAATGGTGGAGAATCTGGGCGAGAAGTCTTGGCGAGAAAGTTGGTGAGACAGATACACAAGCTGATATTGTAGCAGGTATTCGTACTTTTTGGTGGGTAATACATATCTTTACTTGCTTTATGATTATAATACACAATGCTACAAAACTAGGATGGATATGAAAGTAAATAAAATTATAAAGAGAGCAATTGCTCTACGAAACGCACGTGATCGTGCAAACAATGATGAGTTTAAAAAGTTATGGGACAAGAAGCTGGTACAACTAATACTAGAGTGGAAAGAGTAAAATCACCTTGTATTGGTACTTGTCTGCTTGATCCTTTACTCGGAGGCTGTATTGGTTGTTATCGTACAGTCGAAGAAATTACGAACTGGAAAACAATGACTGATGCTGAGAAGCTCAGAAGTTTAAGGAGAATAGAAGATGCCAGAAGATCAACTCGAACTTTTTGAAGAAAGCCAAGAGCCAATCTGTGAAGATCAGAAAGGTTGGTATTGGTGTCATATAAGAAAAAAGTATGTACGCTACTCTGAGTGGCATGAGTACGAAAAATAGTTCTTGACAAAATGGTTTAAATAAAATATAATAAATATTCACTCACAATAACCACGCGAGGAAAAAATGAAATACATTTTAATATCTTTACTGTTTATACTAGGAGGATGTAGTGCAGTAGGAAGTTCGGTAGGAACAAAGGAATCGTATGCAGGTAACGCATTATTCGATACAAATACGCTTCACTGTCCAGCAAACACTGTAAAAATGTGCGAAGGTCCAAACCGACAAAACCTAACTTGCAAGTGCGTAAGAAACATGAGAATTCAATCTTTGGATTTTCAACAAATGGGGACACCTTTTTAATATGCAACATCTAATTACAAATTTTGAAAAAGTGGGAGACTTCATGGAAGCATGTAAGCAAGAAGTTCACCACAAGCCACACTTTCCACATCCATCTCTGATGAAGTTACGACTCGAGTTGATACAAGAAGAAGTCGCAGAGTTACAGGCGGCAGTGGAAGGCATGGATATGTTAGCAATCGCTGACGGTCTCACAGACATACTTTACGTTGTCTATGGGGCAGGACACACCTTTGGAATCGATCTCGATGAATGTTTCAACGAGGTTCATTCCAGTAACATGACAAAGCTCGGACCCGATGGTAGAGTCCATTACTTTGCAAATGGAAAGGTCAAGAAGGGACCTCACTATCGTGAACCTAACCTACTACCTTTCGTAGAAGGAGCATAAAATGTTAGTACATAAACACTTAATTATACGAGCAGAGTGTTTAGATCCACCTACTTGTCCTAACTATGTGGAACAGTGGTTAAAAAACGTAGTGGAACTGATCGGCATGAAAGTATGCAAAGGGCCGATCAGTGCCTACGTGGATGTCGAAGGAAATGAAGGAGCAACGGGAGTTGTGATTATTGAAACTTCTCACATTGCCATTCATGTCTGGGATCGTAGAATGCCCGCACTCGTACAACTTGATGTATATACCTGTGGAGCATTTGAGCCACAAAAGATTTTCAACGCACTTCAAGAATTTGATGTGCAAAAAATTGAGTACAAATACTTAGATCGTGAACATAATTTAACNGAACTGGAGATATAGATGACTGAACTTTACAAACATTTTCTCTACAGAATGTGGAGACGAAACTGTCGAGAGCGTGAACTTTTTCGAATGAAAACTCTTAGCTTTGAAAAATATGTAGCTGAGAATGAAAAGTGGTTAGAGGATAATTTTCTCGGTAAACGCGGTTATAAGATACCTGCATAAAAATAAATTTTGCTTTACAACTATCGTAAAATCTGTATTCGNGCAGCAATTCGCAATGACCTGCCCAAAAATTACTACTTGCCAAATTTGAAAAAGTGTGATAAAATATACAACATAGTTGATAAGAAACATGATCAATAACAACTTCTTCTTAACTAGAAGATAATCGTTTTAATTGCAACGACAATCTTATTGCTCTCGAAGCCATAGCGAAGAGAGTGCAGATAAGATAGTTGCTNATTAAACTGGTTATCGACATNCACATAACTATTGTGNTTCAATTCAAAGATGTCTATGATCAATTGTTAAGATTCACGATAATCAAACAACTCTTTCCATGGTCGTTCTGACCAAAAACAATTTTACTAAAAAATTATTATTTTTTCACATACACATATTCGGAATAATTTTGCCCAATCGCGATTTTTTACGGAGGACTTTTACGCCTATGCCCAAATTGTACTAGATTATCCTGAGGGGCGTGTGGTTTTCTGTAGGTATAAAAAAGTCCAACCCTATTACTAGAGTCGGACTGTTTCGTTGAGCACCCGTGGCGACTTAAGTGTTATCGCCGTCTGTGTATCTTACTTGGGATTTATCAAAAATCTTACGCTGTTGCCTTCGCCATTGTTGAGGTGTTTTGCGCACCCGTTGCGACTTCCAAAGTTTTAAGCGTTGCTTTTGGGCTTTTCTCGAGACCCACCAGACACTCAACTTCAATTCCCAAGTTTTCAGCAATATTATTAACGATCTCCACTTTTGTGACAGGCACTTCACCAATTTTGTTTTTGTAAACTGCACGTTGATATACTCCTTCTCGTGAGAGCTTACCGATAATTGATTTAATACTCTTGTCCATTTCATCTGCTAGCAATCGTACTGAATCCATACTCGGTGTTGCTACATATTTTTTAACGATATATTCTGTTTGTTCTTTTGTGTAATTCATACTACTCCTCCAAATTACTAATAAAATCTCCTAATGTGTCAATATCTCTAGCTGAAAGTATTGACGCTTGCGACCACATCATCATTGATTGTCTGCCGCGTTCCTCTCTGTTTTTATACTGGTTCAAAGCAGTTACAATATATTCTTTACTTTGACCCGCGAGTTTTGGAAAGATTCCCATGCCTTCTCCATTCATTCCATGACATCCAGCACATCCATTCCACATAGGTGGTGTGGGATCTTCCACTACGACAGGAGCTTCAATCACACCTGCCGCTATTAATCTTTCTTCCTCTAACTTAGCAAGTCGGGCGACTTCGCGCCTTTCCTTTAATTGCTCGTAACACTCTCCAATACAGTTGTTTCCCATTGGTTGTCCACGATATTCAGCATTTGCAAAGGCAACCATAATTGCAACAAACGCACCGCAAGAGATGATAAAGGGAAATAGTATATGATCATTTATATCTTTATGAGCCATCTGGATCTCCTTTCCATTCCATCGTCCAAGTACCGTCTTTGTTACGAATCACATCAATATTTGTACTGTACGAAAATAATTCTACTGGCACACTCTCTACACCAACCTCTGTGATGTATGTGCCAAGTAATCGATTGTAATCTTGCTCCATCTTTGTAACTTCGGTTTCTAACTCTGCTAGCTTTCTGTGTAGGCTATCAATCAAGTTATAATTACTTTCGAGCATATAAACTGTATCATCAAGCATCTTTTTTAGATCATACACTTGTTTCTTTCGTCGTGGAAACTCCAAAACTTTTCCCATATAATTCTCCTTATTGAATACGTATATTATACGGAAGTTGAGCAAAAAAGTCAAGATATTTTTTACGGACGTAATAAAAAAGGCTCCTAAATAGAAGCCTTCTAAAGTTAAGTCACGCCCGCCTCTCGTGTACTTATGTTGCCTGCTGTCATAGCAACGCCTCGCTTTCTTTTTTCGTCCGTCAAAAAAGTAAAAGTTACTAAACTTAAAAAGAACGCCTCTCTACCATACGCTTTATACACCTAAAGAGAGGTTAGGTGTGAGAAGAGGCTGATGGACACGTTGGATCTTTACCATCACTTAGGAACTTATCTCAGTTACTTTGAGCCGCTGTTTACCTTTCTCGATTTCAATATGAATATTATATTGAAGTCGACCATCAAAGTCAAGAATTATTTTTCAGTTGGTGAGTAATTCTGCTACCGCAACTGTTATTGGAAGTCCGACTAGTGCGATACCAAACCACACTAGTCCTTCATATTTCTGCTTGATCGACACTATTGTGCTACTACTACAGAAACCAATCTCTCTAAGTCTGCTTTGCTTGCTTTCTCAAGAGTTGGAACTTCTACTCCCAAGTTCTCTTGGATCTGTGCTACTAATTCTGACTTGCGAATGATAGGAGCACCTGTTTTTGTTACTCGTGGTTGTGCTTGATAGACACCTTCTCGTACTAGCTTTGCAATGATTGAACGTGGAGTCTTGTGTAACTCTCTTGCCAATCTCTCTACAGTTAGCTTTGTTGGAGCTTCGCTGTAGTCTGCAACCATAGTATTTACTTGTGCGTCTGTGTAGTTAGGGGTTCTTTTTGTATCTGCCATGTTTTCTTCTCCGTAAAAGAATGTGTGAATTTTTTGTAAAAGGTTATATCTCGATTTCATAAATGTATTATANGCGNGNATGAGGATGTTGTCAAATGATTTTTCCNGCTTTTGTTAAAATAACGCAACTGAATTCNCGGGGGCCGCACACGACCTCGGCGTGTCAAGAATTATTTTTGCAAAGTTGCCAAAATTTTCGCAAATTATACCGCACCCGCCCGGGTTTTCGCAGACTATCCTAAATTATCTTTGCTTACGCAATATCAAAAAAGTACTTGACTTTTGTACTTAGATTTGCTACAATCGGCGCGCTGAGCAAGACTTGACCAACTTGCAAATAATTGCTAGGAACCCGCAAAAAAGACTTGACATCGTTTATTTACTACTGTATAATCGGCGCAAGCATTTTTAAATCATTTATTTACTACTGCGCTCGGCGCAAATAAAAGACTATGAACAAATTTGCACAAACGGTCACAAATATCCGAGGAACATTGAAATATTACTTCACTTTCGCACTCAGGCGCGGTGGCGCCGATTTTATTTGTCAAGGCTCACCGAATGATGAGCCAGACAATACCTGATAATAAAAGTAAATCAGCAATTACAGAATAAATCATATAAATTTTAAATAAATATCCCGCGATTATCTTAGTCATACGTTCTCCAGTAAGTTATTGATTTTCTTGATAAAATTATATCGCCCCTCTTTTTTGTCATTGTAGTCAATTGAGTGCCAATTACCGCAATAATCAAAAACCGCATCTTTCGCAATTGTATAATCATTGTATTGATGAACAGCTTTTTTATCATTTGGGGAAAGTTTCCAATATTTTAGAGGTGAAATTTCGCGCTCAGTCAATCGGTTGAGTTGTTCGCGCTCAGATATTGAAAGCCACGTTTTGATAAAAATAATATCTTGCGATTGCTCCCATTTTAAAACCTTAGACATAAAATTTATATATTGTTTATCAGTGCACCACCCATTGACACGCTGACACAGTGCGCGCGAATACCATGAGCGATCATAAAAAACGATCTGATTTTCTCTGGGCATCTTTCCGCGCCAGTATGTGAGCCATTGATTCATAATTGACTCAGTAGGGCGAGAAGATAAACAGACTGAGAACCAATCTGGGTTGAGATATTGCGTAACTTCGCGAATCGTTCCAGATTTTCCTGCCGAGTCGCGACCTTCTAAAACGATCGCGACCTTTTTGGTATTGTTCTCAGCCAGTTTATTGAGTCTTGCCTGTTCTGTTTCTAGCTTGTTCATATCTTTCTCCTTATACGCTAAGTATAACAAATTTATTTCCCTAGTGCAACCTTTTTTGGAACAAAAAAATACGGATTTTGTGTTCTTCTAAAAGGCATTACCACACGCCTTAAAACCATTTTTCTTCGCTCACATTTAAACCTATCAAGTTGNGGTTGTCTAGGCTTTAATTTTGGTAAAACATATTTACCTTTTGTACAGTTGCACCTTTTGCATAAAATTTGCAAGTTTTCTAGTTGATCAGTACCTCCAGAAAATTGCGTTTGAACGTGATCAATTTGTAGGCTAGACATATCACCACACCATGCACAACAGTAATTGTATTTTTCTAAAAGTTCCGATCTGTATTTTTGATAACTCATCTTATTCTCTCCTAGCTGTAAGTACCGCACAAAGACGGCACGCCATATTGACCATTGAGTCGTTTACGCCACATAACACGCTCACCCAATAGAAGATTAGTTTTGCGGTAGCTATTCGCAAATCGGGCAGTCGCTTGTTTTTTGGTAATTTTGTAAAACTCAGTCTTGCCCCCAACATCAAGCCAACGCTCGTCTTGAGTATAAATTTTATCAGCTTTATTTCTAGCATGAACAAATTGCTCCGCTGACAAAATCTCATCATTTTGACCTAATCTCATGCGGTGAACCTTGGCGGTCAATGTACCATGTTTAATATCAAAAGCAGTTTCAACATCATGCAAGCACCACCGCACACGCTCATACCCACCATGCGCCCCGTTTCTATATTGCATCCTAGCATAACCATTTTTAAATATGCCAAATTCTACAAGCTCCCAGAGATAGTGCCACGCTGTACCATCCAAAGGGTAGCAATTAACTGGAGCAAGTTCTATTTTATCAGTTGATTTAATGAGTCTCATGCTCTTTTCTCCTGTAGTTCTGTATTTAGTTTGATCGCATCTTTGCAGTGAATCCCCAGATCACGCCCCATTTTAAGAACGCTCTGATTGTCATCATAGAACACCGCAGTACGAACCCAACGAGCCAACGGAACACCAATCATAGAGAAATAATTGATTAATAGATCATGCTTGAGTTCCGCGTCTGGCTGATCATTTCCAACGGGACGATATAAAAGGGTATTGTATCGCAACCCATTGTCAGCCATAAAATTCAGATCCCATGCACAGAGATTGCGAGCAGTGCAAACAATTACATGATGACCAAATCGTTTCGCTGACTTCATGATTTTAGCAATCGGTAGAAGTGAATCTTTGCGAATGTTCTTTTTTGTGTTGTCTCGCTTCCATGCGTCAAGGTCTAGCTTGCCATCCACAAAAGTCTGGCGGTGGCTTGAATCAATGACAGTATTATCAAGATCAAATATATAATACATAATATTTCCTTTTCTTTGTTAATGTGGTTATATTATAGCAAATTGAAAATAATTTGCAACAAATCCAACCAGTGAAATCACATTTAGTGTGACCAGATTATAAGTTTTGGTCGCGGTCGCTTGGACTGTCAAAAGTGACAGTCCGAGCATAGCAAGTGGAATCCATAGCGTAAAAGAAAACGCAACCATCGCAAGGCAACCAAGCCAACCGATAAAGGCGATCATGAGATCGCCCTCAACAGTTTATCAAGTGCAACACCTGTAGCTTTCTCTAGTCCATCGCACGAGTCGATATCTACAGCTTTACAGATTGCATGAACTAAGTCGCCCTTAGTAGGTGCGGCTTTTTTCTTTGCGGGAGCGGGCTTGCTGATATAGTCAAGTCCCTCACGCTTTACTTTAGCGATCACAGATCGCACGTTTCTGTTAAGTTTCTTTGATAGGTCTTGAGCCTTATCAAAGTCGATTGGCTGAGCATCTTTCAGCATTTTCACCATTTCTGGTGTGTAGTTTGGTTTAGTCATAACGACCTCCAGTTGTTTAAGTGAGTGTATATAATAACAGATTGAGCAAGTATGTCAACCATTTTGTGTGACCGCTTTACCTAATGTGGTCACGCCCGCGAATGATCCAAGAGTACAAAATAATCCTAGAATCGTGCCCGCGTTAATTCCAAAGAATAAAGCACCAGTTATAAAAAGCCCAAATGATGCAATAAAAATTAAAATGAAAATGAAAAATAAAAATTTAATAGCCATGTCAGTTCCTCTTAGTTATGTGTATATAATAACATAATTAACCGCTTTGTCAATTAGTTTAATGAATAGTCATTATTCACCGCATGAATGGGGGCGGTTTGCAGACCTTGACATCTGACGCGTGCTCGCGCACCCCCATACGTACGACTTGGGGTAAAAATACTTCTTGACATNTAGGTGAAACTTTGGTATACTTTAGTAAAAATGAAAAGTGAGTACTTTTAGTACAAACTCTTCGTTCATCTTACATAGGGTAAGACGGAAGTAGGGATTTCCCGAAGGAACGCAAAAGCCTTTACAAGGAGATAACTATGGAAAAGAAGGAATATACTTATGTATACCGTGGTGTAAAGTACACTGTATATCGGTAACCGTCAAAGCCCTCTTCGGAGGGCTTTTTTATGCAGGTAAAAGGAGGTGCTTGTGATTGAAGAAGAAATACAAGCCCGTCCAACCAGGGCAAGACTGGTCTGAGTGGGAAACCTGGGCTGGATTGGGCATAGCAATAGCAATAATGATAATATGTATATATGTCGGAATGGATAGTAGCGGTTGGGAAAGAGGTTACTTGGACAAATAAAAAATAATTCTTGACAAAGTTTCCTAAGTAGGATATAATGGTCGAATAAAAAATATAATTATAAACTATAGGTTACACATGAAACGATTACTTTTATTTTTGATGTTAGCGAGTGGAGTAGTTACTGCACAGGATACAACTACGGCTACTGATGTAATAACAACTGACTCTACCACAACAAGTGACATAACTTCGACTACTACAACTACTCTGAAGTCGCCCCCGCCTTCAGCTGTAATCCCGACGATGAATAATACAAACTCTGATTTGTGTACTGTCGGTGTAGCAGGTGCAGTTCAAACGCAGATACTTGGTATTTCTGCAGGAGGCTCTGTAAGAGATATGAACTGTGAAAAGTTAAAAAATGCAAAAGTACTTTATGACATGGGCATGAAAGTTGCAGCAGTATCTGTAATGTGTCAAGACAAAAGAGTTTTTGATGCAATGATGATGGCAGGAACTCCTTGTCCTTACGATGGTATGATAGGTGAAGATGCGAAAGCAGCTTGGAGCACAAATATTGAAGAGCAACCTGTCAAAGAAGAAACTCAAGGTAGTTTAGATGAAGTTACGAAAAAGACACTTATTGGGCTTAGCGGTGTCGCTAGCCTTCTCATCATGCTCGTCGTACTCTAATGATATAGTATTTGGTTCGACACAAAATGCTGCTCAGTTTGGTTTAAACTGGGTGATGACAAATATATTACCACAGCAAGCTGGTCTTACTGTGGGAAGTGTTATTTATAGATATCGTGCAGTAAAAGATCCAGAATCAGACATGATAGTGTATGTGCAAAATGAAAATGCACTTGGTGATGGATATATTTTTCGTGAAGCAGATGATTGGTCAGGTTTATCAGGAACTGGCATTTATAAAGTAGTACCCGTAGGAGCAATACCGATAGAATACTGGGGAGACGGATCAATTGAGATAGACGGTGATGGATCAGTAGAAGATCCTTCTGTGGTCTATACTTATCAGTATGATCCTTGTTTTGATCCACAAAGTGATCCTGAATGTGATGGATATGAAATACAGTATGATTTAGAAGATATCATACCTGTTGTAGATTTTAAAGATCCTCTTGAAGATGAGTTAATACTTGAAGAGATCGAAGATGAAGAAATAGAAGATAAAGAAGAGGATGAAGAAGAGTTTGCACGTAGATTAAAAATTGCAAAAGCTAAACTTCAGTTGCAGACACTCCTCGGAGGTATCAATACAGACTTGTTAGATGGTGATGCACTGTCACAAGAGCGTGCATTTTTTGCATTGAACTTTATACCACCCGCATACTTTAATGTTTTAGATGGCGGCAACTATGAAGATACTTTAGTTTTTGAACCTAAAGAAATGCCAAAAAGCACAGCAGCAAAAAGAGTGGGTCTCGCTCAGCAAAAATTGCATGAAGAGATGGTTAAAAGTCAATATGATAAATAATTATCAAAGGTGCTCTGCACATGGAAATTAAACTATGAATAAATTATTAATTTTACCAGTTGCTCTAGCTTGCACAGGAGCTATTGCATCTTCAAATATTCCTATAACAGGTTCAGTAGAGTCTAAGTGTGTAATTCAGACAGATACTGACGGTGTATACGGCAACCCAACAGCGGATAAACTAAGTACAGCAGTTACAGATGGAGGAGTTCTTCCAGTTATTCGTTATGATATTGTAACAGCAAATGCGTATAAAGCTGTAATAAGTCATCCAACCAGTTTTTCATCAAGTCCAACACTTACTGACTCAGTAGCGTGGACAGGATCAACAACACTTACTAATAGTTCAGATTCTGACATGGCAGCTTTTAATGACAATAAAGTTACCTATAATAATAGTTCAGAATTTAATTTAACAGTTGCAGGAAGCGCATGGTTCAGCGTTAGTTCTACAGCGGAATATGGATATGACAAAGCATTTCCAGCAGGTGCATACTCTGCAATGGTTACTGCTGAGTGCATAGCCCAGTAATGCGTTTATCTATCATATTGTTTTTAATAGGATTGAGTGGGTACACAAGTGCCCACCAATTCACTCCTACATATCCAGAACTATCTTTGTCATATGTAAAAGGAGTATATAAAGCAGATATGTTACTGTTTAATAATAGACAAGATATATCATACTATGCCATTGGTGTATATGATAAAGATTGGAAGCCTGTCAAGTTTGCAACAGAAGATAGAATTGTAAAAATGCAACATTTAGAACGTAAAAATATAACTGTTTATATTCGAGAAGAAGATAAAGAGGAAGCACTATATATCTGTTCTAAATCAAAGACTTTAGTTGACGAGGCACAAACATCAATAGTTACATCTAGGATATGTTCAAAAATAAAGTGAGATTAAGTGAAGTATTTATTATTGTTGCTCATTTTTGTGAGTCAATTTACATGGAGTCAGTCTAGTTCGTTGAATCTAAACTTACCCAATGCCCCGCAGACTTATGCTTCTGATAGAGTCCGTGCTGGAACTACAGAATGTCAACAAGCAATCGGTTCAGGCACAAATGTTGAGTTCGGGGTCGTAGGATTTATCAAACCTGGATATGAATATCCTTACACACCAGTACAAGACTTCACAATGCCACAAGAACAAGTACGAGATGTCGGAGTATATGCACGTATCACCATACCAATAGGTGCTCCAAAAGAAAGAATTAATTGTAATACTTTGTATCAACTTGAGTTGGAAAAGAAAAGAGTCGAAGTTTTCAAACTAAAACAAGAAATAGAACAGTTGAAAGCACTTCGATTTGTAGCAGAGGATGAGGAATAATGGCAGAGTTTGAGTTTGCAGGAATGAAATTTAAAGGCGGTAAGATGGCAATTGTACTTACGGCACTGTCAACACTTGGAGGTGCTTCTTGGGCAGCTTTTGAGTTTTACAAAGATTATATGGACATGAAAGAGATTGTACAAAACATAGATGTAGATGCAATCGATGCCAGAAATGATGTAATCGAAACCAAACTAGATGAAGCAATTGATTACACACGAGATATCAAATCAGGACTACGAGACGATATTTTACGAATAGAAAAACAAACAGATCGTGTAGAAGCAAAAGTACGTGACTCAGAAGATCGTATGCGAACTACACTTCAAAATGCAGAGGAACGTTTTGAAAATAAACGTGACGCACTTCAAAATGATTACGATAACGGAGCAAATAGACTTCGTGAATCAAACAAAACAGATATGAAAGACCTCCGGGAAAAGATGGAGCAAGACATGGATGATCTGGAAGAAAGACTAAACGAGAAGTTACAAAGAGCACTAGACAATCCGCTAGCAGATTAACCTCAGAAAAATTGTTCTTGACAATTTAGCCCTAAATGAGTATAATTTGAATCATGGCAAAAGAACTAACTACAATTTCACCTGAGGGACTAGAAGTAGCGAATAGTTATCTTCAGTTCGGAAACATACGGGGAGTATGCGACCATCTTCAGGTTGCCGAAAACAAAGTAGTCGAAATACTAAACAAACGTGAAGTAAAAAAATATATTGACACAGTTTATTTAGATATAGGTTACCGCAATAAGAATAACATTGGTTCCGTATTAGATGAAATGATTGCTTCTAAACTTGAAGAAGCACAGGAGTCTGGTATTTACTCCTCAAAAGATTTAGCAGACTTACTACAGATGGCACATAAAATGCGAATGGATGAGATCAAGGCACAAGCCGATCTAGCAAAAACAGAAAGCAATAACATCAAAAACCAAACCAATGTACAGATTAATGAAGCTGTTCCTTTTGGCCAAGGTAATTATGGTAAGCTTATGGAGAAACTTTTAAATGGAACAGACTGAAAAATTTAATGATCTTGAGAAAGATTTCGCTGCTCACGAAGTGATGTGCGAAGAACGATGGAAGACCTGTTTTCAGCGTTTATCTGATGTAGAAGAGGCACTCCGTCGAATAGAAAGTAGGATGTTAGCAATTGGTGGAACAATGACTTTGTTCCTAGCTGGTGTAATAGTAACACTATTAACCAAGATGTAGGAGAAAAATATGCCGTATCATAGTGGTAAAAAGAAAAAGAAACCAATGAAGAAAAATGGAAAAAAGCGTAAAGGGCTTACTGCAAAGCAGAAAAAGCTTCCTCCTGCGCTTCAAAAAGCAATCTTGAAGAAGATGAGAGGTGGATAAAAATGGAAGTCTATTTTAAAAGAGATCGTTGGTGTGCACGAAATTCTTTAGGTCAACTAAGAAAGTTTACTGATAAGAAAGATGCAATGGCCTTCTCAGGAAAAGTTATGAAAGCCGATATTTCTCATGATGAAAGTGATGCAATAGAAGCAGAAAAAACTTTAGCCGAAAAAATGGAAAAAGCAAAAAGCAAAAGACCAAAACCAGCAGTCACTTTAGATGACTTACAAGGATCTTATGAATGATGAAGAAATGCAATTGTTGCAAATGTTGTTCTTGCACTTGTTGCTAAGGAGAATGTATGAGACGTACTTATAAAGGAAAACGTGCACCTAAAGGGTATCATTTTATGCCCAATGGAAGACTGATGAAAGATTCAGCTCATAGGAAGAAAAGTGGCAAAAAGAAAAGATCCAANAGTAGGTACAGGTAAAAAACCNAAAGGTTCAGGACGACGACTTTATACGGATGAAAATCCAAAGGATACCATTCGTATAAAGTTCGCTACAGCAAAAGATGCTCGAGCTACAGTTGCAAAAGTCAAACGAGTAAGAAGATCCTTTGCAAGAAAAATTCAAATACTTACTGTAGGAGAGCAAAGAGCCAGAGTAATGGGAAAGAAGACAGTTGCTTCTATTTTCAAACAAGGCAAGACGAGTATAAGAAATGCCAGGAATAAGCGTAGCAAACGCTCCCGGACTAAAAAGAGAAGTTAGGGGCAAGCGAAGACGGAGAAAACGACGTGGCCGTAAAGCGAAAAAGAAAAGCAGCACCAAAAAGAAAAAGAGCAGCAAGACCATTAAGTGAGTCTGTAAAAAAGACACTTCGAGCAAAAGCAAATAANACTCGATTTACTTATGGACAACTAGCAAGCGTTTATAGAAGAGGTCAAGGAGCTTATCTAAGTTCAGGTTCTAGACCAGGAGTATCAATGTCACAGTGGGCATTTGGAAGAGTAAATTCATTTATTCGTGGTGGACACTCACAAGATAATGATATAAAGAGAAGATCACGTGCCCGTAAGAAAAGTTAAAGGTGGTTATCGCTGGGGTAACTCTGGAAAGATTTACAAGCGCAAGGCCGATGCTGAAAAGCAGGGTCGTGCTATATATGCATCTGGTTATGGCAAAAAGAAAACGAAGAAGCGTTCCAAAAGATAGAAAAAGTAAGTTACCTAAAAAGTATTTAGGATCTACTTCAGGATCAAGACGTACTCGTTTAGCAGCAGTGCTAAAACGAATATCAAAACTTTATAAAGAAGGCAAAAAAGTGCCCAAGAGTCTATTAGACGAAAGAATAAGGTTAGGACGTGCCACACGCAAGAAGAGGTAAAAGTTTACTAAAAAGAGCAGGTGTACGAGGCTACAATAAGCCAAAGCGTACTCCTCGTCACAAAACTAAGTCACATATAGTTGTGGCTAAAGTTGGACACAAAGTAAAAACAATACGATTTGGTCAGCAAGGTGCAAAAACTGCTGGTAAACCTAAACCNGGTGAAAGTCAAGCTATGAAAAGAAAACGAGCATCTTTCAAAGCAAGACATGCCAAGAATATAGCNAAAGGNAAAATGTCTG
>FUFK010049583.1_pt1 | contig 44266 bp, 40 predicted proteins | sample 1021851 | NCBI WGS metagenome assembly FUFK01 (sample SAMEA51879418, study PRJEB19060) | metagenome
TTCATTCTTAAGGAATACGGCAACATTTTTACCAAACTCAAGTGGAAATCTTGATTCAGAACCAGAAAATAAATTTATAACATTTGAGAAAGCTCCTGANTGTAAAACNATTGTTACAAGATCACCCGTCTNNAGCTCAGTATCACCATGAGGNATNACAACATTTCCTTTTCTTAACAGTGCTCCAACNATAAAAAAATCAGAACCTATATCTTTTAGTTTTTTTCCTCTAGCAGGNCTATCTGANTTAATTTCAANTTCNATCGCCTCNGCTCTACCNCCAGCAAATGCCTGGGAGACTACTCTTCTTGGTTCAAGNATNTGTTCTANTCTTCTTCCTATTAANACNTCNGGNTCTACAACCTCAACATCTAAATCNTTGTATTGCTGAGAATTTTTATCTTCNTTAACTATTGAAGATANCCTGTAAATATTATTTTGTTTTGCAATNTTTAAAATTTCCAAATTNACTTCATCATCNTTAGTNAGTGTNACTAAAGCNCTTGCATTTTCAATNCCTGCTTTTTTCANAACAAGGGTTGAAGTCCCNTCTCCTTGATATTTTTCTATTTGCCTATTTGGATTAAAATTNCTNAGCTTTTCTTGATCCATNTCNATAACAGAGANNTTCCANCCTGTNCTAATTCTATTNATGAGTTGGCGTGCCTCACCATGAGCGCCTACGATTATTACTTTCACGTGCTTATTATGCTATAAATCTGATTTTGATAAAGGACTACTTTTAAAAACTTGTTAAAAAAATAAAGCCCTATTTCATAAGGTTTTTTACTTTTAAAGTTAAGATCTCCCTTTTTAATTATTAAAAAGAAAGTGCATTACGTCTCCATCTTGAACAATATAATCTTTTCCCTCGGACCTAAGTTTGCCAGCTTCTTTGGCTCCTTTTTCTCCATTGTTTGATATGTAATCTTCATAACTTATTGTCTCAGCACGTATAAATCCTTTCTCAAAATCACCGTGAATTTTACCAGCAGCTTTAGGGGCCTTATCTCCAATATTTATCGTCCATCCTCTAACTTCTTGTGGACCTGCAGTAAAAAAAGTTTGAAGACCCAAGAGTTTATAACCTGCTTTTGCAAGCTTATCTAATCCAGATTCTTTTTGACCCATTTCTATCAGATACTCCATCTTTTCTTCAATTTCTAATTTAGATATTTGTTCTTCAATGTTTGCGCATATAACTACAACTTCAGAATTGTCTTTTTTTGCATAATNTANAATNNTTTCNAGATGNGGATTATTTTCAAATCCATCATCATTTACATTTGCTACATACAAAACTGGTTTAGTAGTAAGTAATTGAAAGCTCTTTAGAATTTTTATTTCNCTATCACTAAAATTATGATTTCNCAGATTATTGCCCTCTTNNAGTGTAGGNATTATTTTCTCNAGAAAATTTTTTATTANTANTTCATCTTCTTTTCCNGATTTAGAGTTTTTTATCGCTTTATCATAAAGNTTNTCGAGAGTNCTNAGGTCGGACAAAATAAGTTCAGTGTTAATAATCTCTATGTCATCAAGTGGAGACACTTTTCCGGATACGTGAACAATATCTTCATTTTCAAATGCCCTGACTAGATGTATGATTGCGTCAGTTTCTCGAATATTAGCTAAAAACTGATTTCCAAGTCCCTCTCCCTTTGAAGCACCTTCAACTAACCCAGCAATATCAACAAATTCAATAACTGTTGGAATTATTTTTTTTGGATTTACGATATCTGCAAGATTATCAAGCCTACTATCAGATAATTGAACAATACCTACATTTGGTTCGATTGTACAAAAAGGATAATTTTCGGATTCTATATCTGCTTGGGTGAGTGCGTTAAATAAAGTAGATTTTCCAACATTAGGTAATCCAACAATTCCACATTTAAATCCCATAAATTTTTTCCTCTGAAGGAGAATAATCAACTTTTTTATTTATTTTTACCCTTGAAGCTCCATCCAAGAAATATTTTGATTAAAGTCATATTTAAGGAGTTTTATGACAGTAAAAAATAATAAAAGAACTGTTTTTGGATGGGCAATGTATGATTGGGCAAATTCAGCTTATTCAACCACTACAGTTGGTGCTTTAATGCCAGCATATTTTGCTGCAGTAGTTGTAGGAGAAGATGGATGGAATTTCGGTGGTACTAACTATTTAGCAGATGAAATATGGGGTTATGCAACAGGAATTGTAATATTTATATTTTTTCTAATAATGCCTGTATTTGGCGCAATGGCAGATATGTCAGGATCAAAAATGAAGTTTCTTAGAATTTTTGCTTATGGTGGTTCAGTTTTTGCAACAGTAATGTTTTTTCTTACTGCCGGAGATGTTTGGCTAACTCTTTTTCTTTATCTTGGAGCACAATTTGGATTTGTAGGTTCGCTTGTATTTAATGATGGATTGCTTCGTGATATAACAACAGAAGATACGATTGATCAGGTATCTACAAGAGGATATGCACTTGGTTATATTGGCGGTGGGCTTCAATTAATATTTGCTTTTGTGATTGTTTTATTTGGTCCAGATTTATTAGGTATTGATACAGGATTAGCTACAAGAATTGCAATTGCAACAGCAGGAATTTGGTGGGCAGGATTTTCATACTTTAGTTTTTCAAGAATAGAAGTTGATGAATCACCTAAAGATTTGGAGCCTGGTGTAACTTACTTTAATGCTGGGTGGAACAGTGTCAGAGAAACCTTAAGAAAAGTACGAAGATTTCCTCAATTGCTAACATTTTTAATTGCTTATATGTTTTATTGGGATGGGGCCCAAACAATAATAAATATGGCAGGTGTATTTAGTGTTTCAGTACTAAAACTTACGACACAAGATGTATTAATAGTTTTTGTAATCGTTCAATTTGTAGCATTTTTAGGAGCAGTAATTGCAGGTAGAGTTTCTAACTCTATAGGTCCAAAAAAGACAGTCTTGGGTTGTATTGTTTTGTTTTTCTTAGCTGGAAATGGTGGNGCTTTCTTACCTGAGGAACAACTTTTACCAGTAATTGGACTNGGNACAATNATAGGNTTAGGAATGGGTGGGATCCAAGCATTGAGTAGAAGCATGTATGCAATGATGATTCCAGATAATGCACAGTCAGAATTTATGGGTTTCTTCTCAGTGATCTCAAAATTTGCGGCAATGTGGGGTCCATTGATCTATGCAGCTGTAAGCCAATCTACAGGTTCTGGTAGAAATTCTCTTCAAGTAATTTCATTGGTATTTGTGGTTGGATTTGTACTATTGCTGAGAACTGAACCAGAAAAACTAAGAATTACACCTGAGGAATGGGCTGCTAGCTAATCAATTTTGCTAGATTTGAGTATAAGCCTGACACAGTGACTGGACCTATTCCACCAGGATACGGTGCTCTTCCTATTAAATAATTATCTAAATCAGAGGTGTCGATATCTCCATATGATTTACCATCAACGACAGAAATTCCAACATCAATNACATAGGAACCTTCTTTAAAATAAGATTTATCAAATATTTTTGATTTTCCAACAGCAGATATAAAAATATCTGCATTGGATATAAATTCTTTGGGATTTGAAGTTTTACTATGAATTACAGTTACGTTTCCATTAAATTTTTTTGAACTGAGAATTTTTGAAAGAGGAGAGGTTACTAACCTTGATCGTCCAGCAATAACTATGTTTTTATCTTCAGTTTCTATTTCATAGTGTGACAGTAACTCAAGAATTGCTAATGATGTGGCAGGAATAATATTTAAATTTTCAGAATAAAGCCTACCCAAATTAAAAGTAGTAAGGCCATCAACATCTATTTCACTTGGTATTAAATCAATTACTTTTTCAACATTTAAATGTTCTGGTAGTGGAAGCTGTACAATCATTCCTTGAGATGATTCAGAATAATTAGAGATAGTATCTTTTAATTCTCTTTCTGATGTACTCTCTTTTAATTTTATCCAATTAAAATCTACTCCTAATTCCTTAGCTTTTTTTTCTTTTACAGATACATAAAGAAGTGATGCAGGATTTTCACCGACAGTAATTGCTGTTAATACAGGAGATTTATCATTTTTAGTTGTGTAATTTTCAAAAATTGTTTTACTTTTAAAGTCAAGGTTTTCCGAAACAGGTTTACCATATAAGATTTGTGACATAAATTAAGTTTAATAAATCACTTGGTTAGTTTATAAATTATTTCGTTAAAATGACATTTGGAGACAAATGTGGAAATTTCAAAATTAAATAACAATATTACACCTTCCGGAACAATGGCAATATCAAACAAGGCTAGAATTCTAAAGGAACAAGGTAAGCCTGTAATTGGTTTTGGTGCAGGTGAACCTGATTTCCCAACGCCTTCACATGTTATAGAGGAAGTAAAAATTGCATCGGAAAATCCAACGTATCATAAGTACACAGCAGTTGGTGGATTACCGATTTTACGAGATGAAATTTCTAGAACAACAAGAGAATACTCAAATTTTGAAGTTAACCCAGATAATGTAGTTGTAACAAATGGAGGAAAACAAGCAATACTTACAACTTTTATGTCACTGCTTGATCCTGGAGATGAAGTTCTAATACCCTCACCTTATTGGACAACATATCCTGAAGCAGTAAAAATTTCAGGTGGGGAGCCAGTAATTGTTAATACAGATTTTGAAAATGATTTCAAAGTTACAGTTGAACAACTTGAAGAGAAATTTACAGAAAAAACCAAGGTTCTTGTATGGGTATCTCCATCGAATCCAACCGGAGTAGTCTATTCAAAAGAAGAAGCTGAAGAAATATATAACTGGGCATTTGATAAAAATATATGGATACTTTCCGATGAGCTTTACGAACATCTAGTTTATGAAGGCGTTACTTCACCATCACCAGCAACTATTGATAAAAATCTTGAGAAAACAATTGTAGTGAATGGTGTTGCAAAAGCGTACTCAATGACTGGATGGAGAGTTGGTTGGATAATGGGTAATGATGATGTCATCGGTCTGTCNAAAAAAATTCAGTCTCATGCTACGTCAAACGTTGCAAATATTTCACAAGTTGCTGCATATTCAGCATTAAAAAATGGATTAGACAGCACAAATGAAATGAAGAAAGCATTTGATAAAAGAAGAAATTATGCCCTCAATTTATTTAAAACCTTAGAAAACATAAGGGTTCCAAATGCAACAGGAGCTTTTTACGTTTTTCCTGATGTAAGTCATTACACAAATGGTCTTATAGATGGGGTGAGCACATCAATTGAGCTTTGCGATTGGTTATTGGAGAAATTCTACATTGCATTTGTACCTGGCGAGGTATTTGGGAAAGAAGGATTTTTACGTTGTTCTTATGCTCTAAGCGATCAAGATCTAGAGGAAGGCCTCACGAGATTTAAAGACGCTCTAGAATCAATTTAATGAACGAAGTAAAGAAAAAAAGTTTATATTCCTGGTTACTTTTTGATTTAGCAAATACAGTTTATGCATTTGTAATTCCTGGTTTATATTTTTCGGTCTGGCTTGTGAGTGAACAAGGTTGGACAGATCAAGCTTTGGGTCTTGCAACTTCAGGAGCGATGGTAATTGTTGCGCTAACCGGTCCCTGGGTAGGGGCAAGAAGTGATGGTGCACAAGGTAAGAAACCATTATTATTNATTACNACTGCAATNTGCATAATAGCAACCTTNCTTCTTGGNACATTTAATGTAAATATATCTGTTTTATTGTTCATCATTTCATTGATTGGATTTAACCTTGGTTCNGTAGTCTATGATGCTTTACTTGTTTCCGTAAGTAATGAAAATAACAGAGGAAAGATTTCTGGCATGGGAGTTGCGTTTGGATACATGGGATCACTTATAGGATTTGGTGTTGCATCACTCCTTCAGGAATTTGGTTATAGTTATGTAGAAATTTTTAGATCCGTGGCTATTCTTTTTTTANTATTTTCAATTCCGGCATTTTTGTTCATNGAAGAGAAAAAATTTAATATTNATAAAGTAAGTGTNAAATTTAGAGAATCTCTNTATATAGTTGTTAAGTCATGGANNCATTCCAGAGAATANAAAGGTCTTACAAGATTTCTTATTGGGAGATTCTTTTATGCAGACGCAATTAATACTTTAATTAGTGGTCTACTCGCTGTATATCTTGTCGAAGAGGCTGGACTTACNGCTGAAGACAGTCAAAATTTGCTAGCCTTAGCAATTATCATCTCGATTATCGGTGGTTATGTTTATGGTAAAGCTGGAGATAAATATGGTCCAAGGAAATGCACTTTATTTAGCTTAGGTTGTTGGATGGTTTCATTAATCATTGCTGTTATTTCTACAGAGTTTGATATTGACTGGTTAATTTATGTAACTGGAGTTATTGGTGGCTTCAATATTGGTGGAATATTTGCGGTTGACAGAGTATTCATGACAAGACTGAGTCCAAAAGAACATCTTGGTGAATTTTATGGTTTATATTCTACTGTTGGAAGATTTGCAACAATTGTAGGTCCGATTTTGTGGGGCTTTATTGTTAATACTTTAAATTTAGGTCGAAATACTGCCATGTTGTCACTTGTTGTACTCTTAATGATTTCATTTTTTATAATCAGAGGTGTATCTGATGAAAGCAATATTGTAAATTAAGTTTTTAGAAAAAGAAAAACCTTTTTTTCTTTTTGAATGTATTTAATTCTTCTCGTGTATTTTTTAGTTTTTCTCTTAAAAATTCACTTTCAGCCTCTGCTTTTGCTGCCCTCTCTCTAGCTTCAGCCATTAACTTATCAGCCTCATGTAAATTTCCTAGTTGGTCTAATACTTTCTTCCAAGCAGAAATTGGAACGAGCATGTTTTCTTCTTCTTGAGTTTGATTTACATCATCAACATTTTCATTAATTTCTTCATTTATTGTTTCCTTTTCGATATCTGAATCAGAAACTTGGTTTTTATCCTCAGAAGAGAAGAAATTATATTTCTGCGACATTCTTTCTTCGTAACTACTCATTAAATAAAATCATCTTTCATTGTTTCCAAAGTAGGGTTTTTAAACTTAAATCCTTCTTTTAATAGTTTTTGAGGAATTGCTCTTATACTGTTTAAACCAAGTTGCTCACCTAGTTCCCAGCCAACAGCTAATCTCATTATTATTGGCGGTAAAGGAGGAGCAAAGAAAGCCTTATCCATAATTTTGGCAATGGCTCTTGAAAATTCTTTTTGTTGCAAAGGTTCAGGAGCAGTCACATTCACAGCGCCATCGATATTTTCATTTTCTAAACAAAATACGAATGCTTCCGCCATGTCATAAACAGATACCCAAGAAAAATATTGCTTACCATCTCCAATTGGACCAGATAAATTTAATTTTGAAATAAGTGTAAATATTTGTGTTGCGATATTTCCCTTCCCTAAAACAATTCCAGCTCTACACTTCATTACTCTTACACCCATCTTTTCAATTTCATATAATGGTTCTTCCCAACATTCTTCTGCTACCATTTGTAAAAATTGACCTCGATTAAAAGAGGTTTCTTCGGTAACTATCTCATCTCCGTGATCTCCATAAATATCATTTCCAGATGCAGTAATAAATATTTTCGGATATTTTTCACAAGATTTGTATGTATCCACAAAAAGATCAGATGCCCACTTCCTGGACCAATAAATTCTTGATTTTCTTTCTTTGGACCAACGACCACCAGCAAATGGGAGGAAGCCTAATATATCTTGTGGGGCTATACTTTCTCCAGCTAAATGGATTATTGCATCAAGTTCTTGAAATTTATCTTTATCTATTTCCTTCTTTGCTGGGCTCCAATATATTTCATCATCATTCTTCACTTCTCTTCTTACAAATCTTTTAACTTCATGGCCAGAATCCTTTAAAATTTTTATTGTTTTTTTACCAATAAAACCAGAGGCACCTGTGACCCCAACTATCATTCTTCCTCATCTCCATAAAAAAGAAAGAAATCTTCAATTAGCTTCTCAAAGTCTGTAACTGCAGTTCCCATGTTTTTTGTAAAATTGATAGTAACAACATTCGATTGAATAAAAATATTTTCAATATCATTTGAGAATTGAAATAATTTCATGGCTAATTGTGCACTAATTTCATTTGTTAATGAAGCGTGGGCTATATTGTGATATGTTTCACCGTCTTGTCCTGATAATGATCTGTTTAAATCGAATATGACATTTTTTCCAAATTGAGTTGTTTTTAATTCAATTTTCTGACCCATTAAAATTCACCAATCTTCATTACTCTAATAAGGTTAGTTGCTGCCTCTTTATTTGGAGGTGAACCAGCGACAATAACTACTTTATCATTTTTTAAAAAATTCATCTCTTCAGTTAACCATTGGTTTGCAATCGCAAACATCTCATCAGTAGTTTCCAATCTCTCTATCTTTATCTGCTCTACTCCCCATATCAAATTGAGTTGATTAAAAGTCTTTTCAACAGTTGTAAATGTAAAAATTGGAGCGTCTGGTCGATGATTTGAAATCAACAATGCTGTTTTACCAGTTTCAGTAAAAGCTACGATTGCCTTTGCATTAGAATCATTTGCTACTTGTACTGCAGCTTTTGAAAGAGAATTTGTTAGTTCATCAGAAGTCAATATGTCTTTAGATGAAGTTATTTTTGTACCAGAAACACTATCTACCTCACTACAAATCTTTGCCATGGCACTGACAACTTCAATTGGGTTTTCACCGATTGAGGTTTCCGCTGACAACATTACAGCATCAGTTCCATCGAGTATTGCATTTGTAATATCCGAAACCTCTGCTCTTGTAGGCCTATGAGAAGAAATCATAGAAGTTAACATTTCAGTAGCTGTAATCGTTATTTTTCCCTGTAAATTTGTTTCATTTAATATCTCTTTTTGAACGAGCGGAATTCTCTCAAGAGGAAGCTGTACACCTAAATCACCCCTTGCTACCATTACTCCATCTGACTCTTGAATAATTGATTTTAGATTTTTTACTGCAGACTTAAGTTCAATTTTAGCTATTACTTTTGTATCATCATCAATGTATTTCTTGACATTTATAATATCTTCTGCGTTTCGAACAAAAGAAACAGCAACAAAATCAACCCCAAGTTGATTGCCGAACTCTAAATCTTCAATATCTTTTTTTGTTAAAGTTGAAACTGATAAATTAGAATCTGGGAAAGCAACCCCTTGATTTGCCCTTAATTCTCCACCAATCTCTACATCAGCAAGAACTTTATTTTTTTCTTTTTTTGTAACTCTTAAGGACAATTTTCCATCATCAATTAATATTCGTTCACCTTCACTCACATCTTCAAATAACTGATCATAATTTATAACGATATTTTCATTATTTTTCTTGGAATCTTCATTGAATATTTCAATTTCAGCTCCTTGAGATAGATCAAATGATTGTTCCAAATGGCCTGTTCTTATTTTTGGACCCTGAATATCTTGCATTATTGCAATCTTTTTATTTGATGATCTAGCCCAATCTACTATTTGTTTATATTCGTCATTAGATCCATGTGAAAAATTTAACCTTAAAACATTAGCTCCTGCATCAATAATTTCATTGATGGCCTCTTTAGAATGAATACTTGGACCTACTGTTGCAATTATTTTAGTTTTTCTAGTCATTTCAATATATAACTTAATAGCATGGAATATGTAAAGTGTTGTAATGTTAAAAAATTTTTTGATAGGTATCCCCGTAAGAAATTTTAAAAATCCTATGTCTAGACTTGAAAATGTTCTGAGTGTCGAAAAAAGAATAGAACTTTCAAAAGGAATGTTTGAAAATATAGTGAAATCATTTAAAAATGAAGACACAAATATTGTTTGTATCACAAATGATGAGCTTGTTATTGATTACTGTAAGAACAATGATATTGAGATATTCTCAGCCAGAAAAAAGGGTTTAAATTTTGAGCTAGAAGAGTTTCTTCATTCTTATGAATATGAATATTGGACTATCTGCCATGCTGACCTGCCATACCTAAACAATTTTTATGCACAAGAATGGATAAAAGAATGCAAGTCATCCCAGATTGTAATATGTTCAAGTAAAGATAGCGGAACTCCGCTACTTGGGGGAAATATTAAAATTAAAAAATTAATGTATGGTAAAAATAGTTTTGATAATCACATGAATATTTTTCTTCAAGAGAATTTAGATATCAAAAAATCATTTAATAAAGAATTTAGTTTTGAGATAGATGATGAAGAAGATTTCAATAGTTTTCTTCAGCATAGACCAAGGTGGTCTAAGAATTTAGAGTTTTAGCAGCCCCGACCGGATTTGAACCGGCGTTTCCGCCTTGAGAGGGCGGCGTCCTAGGCCTCTAGACGACGGGGCCTCTGCTCGGGGAGAAGGACTTGAACCCTCAACGATGGGACCAGAACCCATTGTGTTGCCAATTACACCATCCCCGAAAGGTAGCAGCCCCGACCGGATTCGAACCGGCGTTTCTGGGTTGAAAACCCAGCGTCCTAGGCCTCTGGACGACGGGGCCGTATTTGTATAAGAATATAGTAACTTATATATTATTTGTTACAAATTATCAATCTTTTCGGCAATTCTTGCAATTGTAGAAGATTGACCTAGTGCGTAAATGGATTCAAATAATGGTGGACTTATTTTTGTACCAGTTATTGCAACTCTTGCAGCCTGGAACCCTTCTTTAGGTTTTAAATCAAGTTTCTTTAGTTGTTCACGCATCATTGCTTCAATTTTGTCTAGTTCAAAATCTTTCATTGTTTTAAATTCATTTCGAATGTTCGTAAGATAATCCTGTGCAGATTTTGAATTAACTTCTTCCCATTCGTCCTTGTCAACATTAAATGGCTCATCGAGTAGAAATTCAACCTGTCCCATTAAGTCCTTTAATGTTTCAAGACGCTCTTGGACAACAGAAAGAATTAAATTGATCCTTTCAATTTCCTCGCTAAATAGCTCTCTTGATAATGAAGTTTCAATTGTCTCAAGAGCAATCTTATTAAACGTTTTTTCATCATACTCTCTTATATATTGACCATTCATCCAAAGAAGCTTTTGTGTATCAAAAATTGCTGGGTTAGCTAAAACGTTTTTTAAATCAAAATTATTAATTGCAAATTCTTTATCAAATATTTCTAAATCATTTCCTGGGGACCAACCAAGAATCGACATATAATTAAACATTGTTTCAGATAAAACTCCACGTTCTCTAAAAGATGAGACTGAAGTATCACCATGCCTTTTACTTAATTTTTTTCCATCTGGACCAAACAATAATGGAAGATGGCAAAAATCAGGAACTTCTGCATTTAATGCATTCATTATCATTATATGTTTTGGAGTGGAAGAAAGGATGTCCTCTCCTCTAGCGATTATTGTTATTTCATAGTCAATATCATCTACAGTCGAAGCTAAGTGATATGTTGGGCTTTTATCAGATCTTAATATTACAAAATCCTCAACATCATTCGTATTAAATTTCATATCCCCTCTTACATAGTCTTGGAAAAATATCTCTTTATCTTTTTCAACTCTAAACCTCACTGCTCCATCATCTTCATATGCAAAATCATTTTTAAGTAGTTGATTTACTACTTCCTCATACCTTCCAAATCTATCTGACTGTTTATAAGAATTTGAATCACTTAATTCATAACCCTCATCCCAGTCGATACCAAGCCATGAAAGATTTTGTACAATATTTTCAATATATTCTGGGGTGGTTCTTTCAGTATCAGTATCGTCTATTCTGAGAAGAAATTTACCATTATTTTTTCTTGCATAAAGCCAGTTAAATAATGCCGTTCTTGCATTGCCAATATGAAGCTCTCCGGTAGGTGATGGCGCAATTCTTAATTTCATAATTTACTCAACTGAATTTATTAAGGTTCCAAGTGTCTCAATTTCAATTTTAATTTCATCTCCAGGTTTAACTTGACTAACCCCTTCAGGTGTACCCGTCATCACAACATCGCCTGGAAGTAATGTCATAATTGAAGTAACAAATTCTAATATTTCACCGATTGAATAGATCATATCTCGACTGTTACCATCCTGTTTAAGTTCACCATTGACAAATGCTTTAATGTTGAGTTCTGGATTATTTGTAAACTCTGTTTGGATAAATGGTCCTAAGGGACAAAATGTGTCAAAACCCTTTGCTCTTGTAAAGTGACCTGTTTTGCCTTGTAGTACTCTTTCTGATAAATCATTAGCTGCAGTTAATCCAAGGACATGTTCCGTCCAATTTTCTCTAGAAATATTTTTACTGACTTTTGAAATCACTAGTGCTAGTTCTGCTTCATGATCAACATGTTGACCTATTTTTGGATATATTATATTTTGACCAGTCCCAATTACCGAGGTTGAAGGTTTAATAAAAAATACTGGATTATCTGCCTGATACTCATATCCAGGCAATCCCATTTCTTCAGCATGTTTTGCATAGTTTTTTGCTACTGCAACAACTTTTGATGGTAAGACTGGTGCTAATAATTCAATTTCATCAAGTTCATAGATTTCTTCTGTACTTTCCCAGACAACTAGAGGTGACCCCTCGTAACGAACAACTTTGTCGTCAATTAGCTCTCCATAAAAGATTTCATTTTGATGTTTTGCTCTTACAATTTTCATACTTTTAACAATATTAAGGCATTAGAAAAATAGAGTGTTTAGTAAAAATTAAATATTGATAAAAGGTGTGTGCCTTTATTTTTTTCCTTAGAGCATTTAATTAACAATTCTTCAGATAGATCACCAAGGCTATTTTCAGTTATTCTTAATATACCCAATATATGGTGAAGATCATATACTGTTGGAGCTCTACCAAAATGAGCTGCTCTATTAATCATTAGGTTTGTAACAATCGATGAAACTAATTTATTTTTTGGATGGTTACCCCATAAAGTTTTGTACTTGTTCACTATTTTTAATGCAAAACCACTGTCTGGTCCAGTACTTCCAAAAACTTCTTTGTCGTTTGGATCAAGATTTTCTGCAAGTCTTTTAGAGTTTTTCCTCGGGACAGGCATTACCGGGTCGTTTATTCTTTTAATTTTATCTAAATTGATATTTGGTTCTTGAGGCATTAAATCAATGTTATATATGATTTAAAATTATCGTCCTTTGCATTAACCACATCTTCATATGAATCAATTATGTCTGAAGTGATTTTTCCAACCTGCCCATCAGATATATCACCTTTATCAATACTTACTACCCCAATAACACCCGTTGCAGTTCCAGTAAAAAATACCTCATCCGCAGTTTTAAGATCTTCAACAGTAAGGTTTTTTTCTTCAATTGGTATATTTTTCTGTTCAGCAATCTCAATTACTGTTCTTCTGGTAATTCCATTTAGGGCACCTGTGGAATTTGGAGGTGTGAAAATATTATTGTCTTTAACAATAAAAATATTTTGTCCACTGCCCTCAGCAACTGTTCCGTCATCACCCAACATTATTGCGTCATCATAACCATTCTCAACAGCATCAATCTTTGCTAATGTGGAGTTCATGTAGCCTCCCACGCCTTTAGCTAAAGGTATAAAACTCGTTGGACTAATTCTTCTCCATCTTGAAATACAAACGTTGACACCTTGATTGACTGCCTCGTCACCTAAATAAGCTCCCCAGTACCACGCTGCTATTGAAACCCTTACAGGAACATCTTTTGGAAGAAGCCCCATTTCTCCTTCACCAAAAAAAACTAATGGTCTGATGTATGCCGATTCAAGCTTGTTTTTACTCACAACATCTTTTATTGCTTCGAAGATAACTTCTTTAGTGTACGGAATTTTTAAATTATACGAATCAGCTGAAGCAAATAATCTATCAACATGGTCATTAAGTCTAAAAATTGAGACACCTTTTTCTGTATTTCTTGCTCTTATACCTTCAAACACACCAGTCCCATAATGCAGAGTGTGTGTCATTACATTTATCTGAGCACTGTCCCAGTCTACAAATTTACCATCAAACCATATAAAATCGGATTTTTCCACAGTAAATAAATACTACACCTTTTAAAAGGTCTATCCAAGAAAAATACTATTATTCAAATTGTGAAACGATTTATTGCTTCAGGATTTGGGGTTGGCCTTTTTTGGGAGGTATTTTTTAAAAATAAAAAAGGTGGAGGCACTTTTGCCTCTTTACTATTAATATTTGAAATCTATTTCGGCAATAGTCTGTTTGGGATATGGAACACTCTTAACTTATTCATATTATTTATTGTTTTAATTATTTTATATTTTGTAACTGTCGACGATGATGATGCATCCTCTGATCCAAGCTGGATTACGCTAGATGAGATTTGTGGAATGAGTCTTGTAACAATAGGTTCTGGGGCTGAATTGTTACCTTTATTGTCTGGTTTTCTAGTTTTTAGATTAAGTGATATTCTTAAGCAACCATCTTTTGTTGGAGAATTGGAGAAGCTTCCAGGGAAATTAGGAGTTCTCTACGATGATCTTGGGGCTGGGTTTATTGGATTAATATCAGCTATGATTGTGAATCAAATTATCCAAATAACTCTTTAAGTAAGATATCTTTTACAGATCCAGGATTAACCTTATTCACTGAGCTTTTCATTACTTGACCAACTAAAAAACCAACAAGTTTGTCTTCGGGATCTTCTAATCTTTCAACAATATCTTGATTTTCTTTAATTACTGAAGTTACAAGTGTTTTTATTTCCTCATCATCTGAAGATTGGATAAGATTGTTATCGGTTGCATAAGATTTAGGATCAATATCCTCACCTAACAATTTTGCAAGAATATCTTTTGCTGATGTAAAAGAAACCTCATTAGTTTCAAACAAATTTATTAAATTAGAAATTTTTTCTGAATCAACCCAGTCAGGTAACTCATCAATTTCTGCTTTCCTCATTTGTCCCTGTAGTTCCCCTGTAAGGAAATTAAATGTTGATTTACTATCTTTAGTATTTTCAACGGTAGACAAATAAAGATCATATAACCACTTATCACCTTTATCTAAATAGTTTGAATCTGATAAAGATAACCCGGATTCTTTTAAAGTTTTTCTTTTATCTGCAGGTAAGTTTTGTATCTTCTTTTTTGAATTATTAATAAATTCTTCATCAATAATCATATTTGGTAAATCTGGATCTGAAAAATATCTATAATCAGCACTTCCCTCTTTTGTTCGCATTGATATAGTGACTTGTTTATTCTCATCCCAATGCCTAGTTTCCTGAATTACAGATTCACCTTTTTCAATTTGTTTGGACTGTCTCATGATTTCATAATCGATTGCTTTTTCTAATGACTTCAGTGAATTCATATTTTTAATCTCTACCTTAGTTCCAAGTTCACTTGAATCTTTGTTTGCTACTGATATATTTGCATCAAATCTTAAATTTCCTTTTTCTAATTTGCCTTTTGAAATTCCAAGATCAATGACTAATTGTCGTAATTCTTCAATATAAGCAACAGCCATTTTTGAAGTTGATATAACTGGCTTAGTTACAACTTCTACTAATGGAATGCCTGATCTATTGAAATCTAAAAGTGTACTAGTTGCAGAATCAATTCTACCTGAACCAATATGAACACTTTTTCCCGTATCTTCTTCCATATGTACTCTTTCAATTTCAACTGAATGAAGTTCCTCATCTAAAACAATTTCTAAAGACCCATTAACTCCTACAGGAAAATCAAATTGAGAAATTTGATAGTTTTTTGGCAAGTCAGGATAAAAATAGTTCTTTCTATGAAACATGCCTTCATTAGTAATTTTGCAATTTGCACCCAATGAAAGCATAACTATATATTCAATAGCTGTTTTATTTGGTACTGGTAAAGCACCTGGAAGACCTAAGCATGTTGGACAAACGCTAATATTAGGTTCATCAGTTTCAACTACTTCGCACGAACAGAACATTTTTGATTTTGTATCTAGTTCAACGTGAGTTTCCATTCCAATTGTTGCTTTAAGATTCATTATTTTCCTTTAATAAATTTGGAGAAGAATTAAATTCAACCATTTCCTCAATGGATTCTGCAAAATCAATGAGTGAATAATCTGAACAAGGCTTGCCCATTATCTGTACTGATAAGGGTAAGTTATTTTCTGATAACCCAGTTGGTATGCTTATGGCTGGTAAGCCAGCAAGATTGGCTGGAATTGTACATAAATCAGACAAATACATCTCAAGTGGATTCTTTGTTTTTTCACCAAAACCAAATGCGGGTGTAGGAGTCGTTGGTGACAAAATAAAGTCAACTTTGTCGAATGCAGTTTTAAAATCAGTGATAATTTTTGATCTCACTTTTAAAGCTCTGCCGTAATATTCATCAAAATATCCAGCGGATAAAGCATATGTTCCTAATAAAATTCTTTTTTTAACTTCTTCACCAAATCCAACCGAGCGTGTTTTATTCATCATTTCATAACTTGTCGATGCGTCTTCTCTAATACCATATCTGACTCCATCAAATCTTGATAAATTTGCAGAACATTCCGCAGGCGCAATAAGGTAATAAACTGACAACGCCATTTCAGTAAGAGGTAGAGAAATTTCAGTCACATCATGTCCTTTTTCTTTAAGTAGATTGACTACTTTGTTAACTTCATTTTGAGACTCATTTGAGACTCCTTCTTGCATAAGTTCCTTCAAAATTCCGATTTTTATTTTTTTATTATCTAGTTTTGTAAATTCAGGAGTTATTGATGTTGCGTCCTTACTGTCATATCCTTGAATTTCATTGAATATAATTCGTGTGTCATCCACTGTATTTGTAATTGGACCAATTTGATCTAGAGAAGATGCAAATGCTATCAATCCGTATCTTGAGACTGTTCCATAGGTTGGCTTGAACCCAACTACTCCACAAAATGAAGCAGGCTGCCTTATTGATCCACCTGTATCACTTCCTAATGATGCTACAGCCGAACCTGCAGAAACTACTGCTGCCGAACCTCCAGAGGATCCACCGGGCACAAAATCAGGATTCCAAGGATTCTTTGTAGGACCATAAGCGGAATTTTCTGTTGAGGAACCCATTGCAAATTCATCAAGATTCGTTTTTCCTGTAAAAATTGTTCCTGCTTTTTTTAGACTTGTGACAACCGTTGCATCATATGGTGAAACATAGTTGGAAAGCATTTTTGATGAACATGTTGTCTTATATCCATAGATATTGATATTGTCTTTTATTGCGATTGGAATTCCATCGAGTAGTCCCAAACTCTCATTTTTTGTATATCGATTATCAGACTCTTTAGACAATTTTAAACCCTCATCATAAAATAATTCTAAATGTGCATGAAGTACGGATTCTGTGTAAGAAGCTGTTTCATATACTTGTTCAAATAATTCAGATGGTTTCATTTCTTTATTCTGAAAGAGTTCATTTATCTTGGAAATTGAAGGTATTTTCTCTGCCATGTCTATTTATTCTATGGATGGAGGTACAACAAAGTGACCATCCTTCGTTTCAGGAGAATTCATCATTGCATCCTCGTGTTTCAATGATTCTTTTGATTCATCCTTTCTCAATTCCAGGACCTTACTTAAAGGATGAATGTCAATTTTTTCATCTTTTACATCAATATTTTTCAAAGCGTCAACATGTTCAAGAATTATTTGTAAATCTTTATGAAGTTTGGCTTTTTCTTCTTCACTAAGTTCTATAGAAGCAAGATTTGATATATCATCAATGTTAAAATTTTCGCTCATGTAACACTCTCAAGAAATTTATTTAATATCTCATAAGATTCTAATATTTCATTTTTAATAACAAATTCATCTGAAGTATGAGCTAGTAATGGATCACCAGGCCCAAAATTTAGTGCTGGGATGCCATCATTAGTAAATCTCGCCACGTCTGTCCATCCTTGTTTTGGAGTGACCTTTAGACCTGTAGAGTTTATAAAATCGCTGATTATATCAAGATTTTTATTTGGTAACGCTCCAACAGAAATGTCTTTTACACTTACATTTCCAAACTTTTGTAACTCATCAGTAATATATTTTTCTGCATCCTCAGCGGAGAAAGAAGGGACAAACCTAAAATTTACATTAAGAGTGATGTCAGGTGGCGTTACATTATTTGCCACCCCACCATTTATTCTTGTTACAGTTATTACCTGTTTATAAATTAAACCATCAATTTCATAATCTTTTATTTCATTCTTTAATAAAAATTCACTCAATTCTTTAAGTTTAAAAAATGGATTCTCTCCCATCCAAGGTCTTGCAGAGTGGCTTGAAACACCAGGAATGACTAATGTTGCGTTAAGTGTTCCATTGCAACCTAGTTGACACTCTAAACTACTTGGCTCCATAACAATTGCTAATTCAATAGAAAAATCTTCCTTCAATTTACTCATTAGATTGTTAAGTCCATTTTGTTCTGGAGTTCCTTCTTCTCCTGTATAAAAAACACCAACTACATTATCCCTTTCATCAAGTATGGTCTGAATCATGACTGCAACTCCAGCCTTCATATCAACAGCTCCCCGACCATAAATATTTTCTTCATCGGAATAATTTTTTTGGCTTTCATGAATAGGAACAGTATCAAGATGTCCAACTAATGCTATTTTGGGATTTGAATCAGGAATATTAACAATCAAACCCCCTTCATCTTTAAATATATTTCCTTTATATCCAGAATCCAGAAGAAAACTTTCAATAAAGTTGATTAATTCCTGTTCATCACCAGTTACTGATTCAATATCTATTAATCTTTGGGTCAATTCGTTTAGGTTCAAACGTCAACTCCAAATGTTCTTAGTGCCTCATTTAATGAAGTTTTCTCGTTCGTTGATTCTTTTCTCTGTCCAATAATTAGTGCACATTGAACTTCAAATTCTCCACTTGGAAATTTCTTTGGTCTGGTACCAGGAATTACAACAGAGTTTTCAGGGACAATTCCTTTGTGCTCAATAGGCTTTTCACCAGAAACATCAATCACTGGAGTAGAAGAAGTTATCGTAACGTTTGCGCCTATAACAGCTCCTTTACCAATTCTTACACCCTCAACAATTATTGCTCTGGATCCAATAAAAGCACCATCCTCGATAATTACTGGCATTGCAGAAGGCGGTTCTAAAACTCCTCCAATTCCAACCCCACCAGATAAATGAACATTTTTTCCAATTTGAGCACATGAACCAACTGTTGCCCAAGTATCAACCATTGTTCCAGAACCAACATAAGCTCCAATATTTACGAAACCGGGCATTACAACTACTCCAGGCTCACAAAATGCTCCATACCTCACAACTCCCGGAGGAACTACTCTAATTTTTAAATCTTCATAATTTTTCTTTGGTTCTAATTTATCAAAATAAGTGACATCGCCTGATGAAATGACTTTTAGATTTTCTATGGTGAAATAATGTAGTATTGATTTCTTTACCCATTCATTGACCAACCATTCACCATCGACTTGTTCTGCAACTCTTATCTTGCCATTATCTAATGCCTCAATAGTCTGCCTAATTGAAGTAATATCTTCACTTGAAATATTCTCAGCATCAATGTTTTCAATGTTTTCTTTTAATTTTTCAATATTCATATTGGTCTCTTTTTAGTTATTAGATAGTATTTTAATGTATGAGTAAAAACACTTACAGATTTATTATTCTTTTATTAACTGGGCTACTAATTTTTGTTATTTGGTGGGGAGTCTCATTTTCTCGAAATAACTCAGAGATTGTTGAGTTGCCACAAGTTATTGAAGATATTTATCCACTTCCAAACGATCAGGTGCCTCAACAATCAAGTATCATTGTTGATGTCCCTGTAGGATATGAAATCGTACTAATTGTAGATAATTACATCATCCCATCTCAAGAAATTTTATTTCAAGATGCAATTGGACTGGCAACTTGGAGACCAGGGCCAAATAAATCATTTGAATCGTGGACAGCTGGAAAGCATACTGTAGTTGTTCAATGGTCAAAAACAACTGGACTCCCTGATGTGGGTGAATTCAGCTGGATTTTTTATACTTACTAATTAATTCTTTAAATTTGGTTTCATCCAGAGTCTGAACACCAAGAGTTTTTGCTTTCTCTAACTTAGAACCTGGTTTTGCTCCATATATTAAGTAATCTGTATTTTTAGAAACTGAAGTTGTCACAGTGCCACCATAGCTTTCTAAAATGTCGACAACATCTTGTCTTGAATAATTATCTAACGTCCCTGTTATTACAAATGTGTTTCCAGATAAATAACTTTTTGAAGTTTTAACATCTTTTTTGAAAGCAAATCCATAATTTTTTAATTGATTTAGTAAATTAATATTTTCTTTGTTTGATTTCCAATCTTCGAGTGATTTTGAAACACTAATAGAAATTCCATGGATACTTTCAATATCAGACTCTTTTGCATTTAGAACACCGTCTATTGAATTAAAATTCTGTATTAATAATTGAGATGTACGTTTCCCAATAAATCTAATGCCTAATGCAGTCAATAATTTTTCAGGAGAAGCATTCGTGGATGATTTAATTGCATTTAAAAGGTTATTTGTTTTCTTTTTCTCCCATGAGGGTAGGTCAATTAAATCTTCATATTTTAGACTGTATATATCCTCTACATTATTAATTAGTTTGCTCTCCAACAAAATCTCGACAGTCTCTCGACCAAGTCCATCTATCTCAAGACCTGATTTAGATCCAAAAAAGATTATCGCCTCTTTCTTTGCTAAATTACAAGATTGTCCACCTTCACATCTAGGTACTTTTTCTTCATCAATTAACTCTATTGAAAATTTCCCACATGGACATTTCTTAGGAAGTTCCCATTTTTTTTGGCTACCATCTCTTCTATCTTTAAGTGAAGAGACAACTTCGGGTATTACATCACCTGCACGTCTTACAATAACGTAATCATTGATTCTCAAATCTTTTCTTTTTATTTCATCCGGATTATGAAGTGTTGCAAAAGAGACCTTTGCACCTCCAACATCTATTGGTTCAAGTACAGCTACTGGCGTAATTGCCCCAGTTCGACCTGTCTGTAATTTTATATCCTTAAGTATTGTTGTTTGTTCCTCTGAAGGAAATTTAAAAGCAACAGCCCATCTTGGTGATTTTGATGTATACCCTAACTCATCTTGAGCCTGAAGAGAATCAACTTTAAGAACTGCCCCATCAATTTGGTATGAATATTTTGATCTTGACTCTTTAATTAATTCAACACTTTTTTCAATATCTTTTTGACTATTTGAAATATCAATCTTGTTTGTCTCAAAACCTAGTTCATTCATCAAACTGTTGTTTTTGGAATGAAAATTATTTTTGTTTTCTTGCTCGTAAATTATTAGTTGATATGCGAGAAGTCTTAGGTCTCGATTAGATGTTATTGAAGCATCTTTTTGTCTGAGTGAGCCTGCAGCAGCATTTCTTGAATTAATAAATGTACTAGTTCCCTCTTTTCTTATTCTTGAAAGAGATTTTTTTTCATTATCAGATAACTTGTTTTTATCTTTTAGTTTCAACTTTTCAATTTCAAGTGAGTCTTTAAGTCGCTGCGCATTCAACTTATCAAAACTTTTTACTGGCATATAAACTTCGCCTCTTATTTCCACTGTGCCTTTGATTTCTTTTTTTAAGCGGAGAGGGATATTTCTTATTGTTTTTACATTGTGTGTTACATCCTCCCCAACTATTCCATCTCCTCTGGTTAATCCTCGCTTTAAAAGACTATCTTGATAAATTAGTGAAATTGCTAAACCATCAATTTTTGGCTCAACAGTAACTGGGAATACTGGATTTTCAGTTATCTTTTCTAATCTTTCAAACCATTTCTTTAAATCTTCACTATTTTCTATATTGTCTAAACTGTACATTCTTCTTTGATGTTCCACTGGTTCAAACGCATCACTTGGAGTTTCTGTAACTCTTTGAGTTGGTGAATCTTCCATTAATAAATCAGGATGATCCTGTTCAATTAATTTCAGAGAATTGAATAATTTATCATATTCTCCATCTGACATAATTGGATCATTTAGTACATAATATGCATGTTCTGCGTTTGTTAACTGGTCAATAATTTCTCGAACATTTTTCTTGTTCATCCAATATTCTCCAAAACTTTACTGCTTATTCTTCCACCACACACAACTTTTGTACCATTGTAAATAACACCAAATTGACCAGGGGCAACACCAAATGCCGGTTCTTTTAGCTGTACTAAGATTTTTGTATCTGATAACTTTTTAATTTCACAAGGAAGATCTTCTGAGTTATACCTTGTTTGTATTGTAAGGTTTTTGTATTCAAGATCATTTACGAATGACAACTCTTCAACAATAAATGAACTAACTAAAAGATCTTTTTTTTCTCCAATAGTTACATTTTTGTTTTCTACATTAATTTTTGTAACATATCTAGGTGTACCGTACCCCCCTGGTAGGCCTTTTCTTTGTCCAACTGTAAATTTATGTATTCCATTATGGTCACCCACCTTGTTTCCCTCAGTATCAAAAATCTCACCAGGGGAGGTTAAATCTATTCTTTTTTCAACAAATGATCGATAATCTTTTTTTCCTACAAAACAAATATCCTGACTATCTTTTTTAAAGGCTGTTTTTAATCCAATTCTTGCCGCGATTTGCCTAACATCGGGTTTACTTATTTCACCAAGCGGAAATGTTATGTTCTCTAGATCAGATGATTTCAACATATGGAGAACATAGGATTGATCTTTATCAAGATAGTCTGCTTTATGTAGTTCGTATTTATCATTGTTTTTAATTATTTTCGCATAATGTCCTGTAGCAACTTTGTCACAATTTAATTTTTTTGCTTGATTAATGAAATGATCAAATTTTACAGATCTATTACATTCAACACATGGATTTGGCGTAAGGCCTTGTGCATACATTTGTGTAAAATTATCAACTACATTTTTTGAAAAAGATTCTGTGTAATCGAGTACATAATAAGGTATATCTAGCTTAGAGGCGACTTTTCTTGCATCCTCGCTGTCTGAAGCAGTACAGCAACCAGATTCTGGCATTTCTCCATTTGGACCCTCCCATAATTTCATAGTTACACCTATAACTTCATGGCCTTGTTCTTTTAATAACGCTGCGACTACTGACGAATCAACACCGCCACTCATTGCGACTAAAATCTTCAATTTATTTCCTTTACTGATTTTATGACTATTTCTGCAGCTTTATTTCCATCACCAGCTTGCGTTGTCCATCCAAAACTAAACCTCAAATGATTATTTATAAATTTAGAGTCTACATTCATAGCCTCTAGCACGTGAGATGGTTTTTGTGCACCACTTGCGCAAGCAGAACCTCTTGAAACTCCAAGTCCATTTAGATCTAATTGAATTAAAAGCACTTCAGAATTAATATCCTTAAACTGTATATTGCTTATATGTGGAAGTCTATTCATTGACTCTCCTATGATTTGTACATTTAATGAATTCTTTAGTTTATCTTCAAAAATTAGCCTTTCATTGTTCATCAAACCAACTTCTTCATCAAATCTTGTCTGTTGTTCTTGCAGTGCTGTCGCAAATGCTGCTATACCAGGAACATCTACTGTCCCTGCCCTTCTCTCAAGTTCTTGTTTTCCACCATGTAAAAAGCTGGGTAATTTGTATTTACTATTTATAAACATTGCACCAACACCTTTTGGGCCTCCAATTTTGTGAGCAGATATTGCTGCACTTTCAATGCCATTTTTATGAAAATCTACATTGTCTGAGATAATGCCTTGAACAACATCTGAATGAAAAAGGGTTGATGAATTGGTAGATTTTAATGCTTTAGAAATATCTTTTATTGGTTGAATCACTCCTGTTTCATTGTTTCCCCACATTAACGATGCAACTATGGTCTCATCATCAATTTGATTTATAAATTCATCCTTAGTTACAAACCCATTCTCATCAGATTTAGCATATTTAGTTTGAAAACCATTTAAGGATACCCATTCTGCTGAAGCTAGAACTGCCTCATGTTCTATATTTGAAGTAACAAGATTACTATTTGTAATTTTTGAATCAAATAATGACTTAATCGTCCAGTTGTCTGCTTCAGTTCCACCACTTGTAAATATGATTTCACCAGGAGCAGAATTGAATAATTCAGAAATTACTTCTCGAGAATCTTCTAATAAATTCTTTGAATTTCTAGAAAGTTTATGTCCCCCTGAAGAATTTGCAAAACCAAAGCTTTCTGCTTCTATATATTTATCCATTGCTGATTTACGCATCGGAGTTGATGCGGCATGATCTAAATATAAATAGTCTTGATTTTTCATACTCAATTATTTTAGTGAGGAACTATTATTGTAAAACACACTATGAGTAAAACAATAGAAGTAGAAACTGTAATAAATGCTCCATTAGATGATGTATGGAACGAAGTTTCAAAGATTGAAAATCACTCAAATTGGATGAAAGATGCAGTAAATATTGATTTTCAAACCAAAAATAAATCTGGTGTTGGAACAAAAATTAAAGTACTAACAAAAATTGGCCCAATTAAGTTAAACGACTTCATGACATTCACTAAATGGGAAGAGAAAAAATCCATTGGCGTTGATCATATAGGGATAGTGACTGGGAAAGGTGAGATGCAATTCGAAAAAATAGATGAAAATACCACAAAATTTAAATGGATAGAAACATTAAAATTTCCTTTTTATTTTGGTGGACCTATTGGAGAAATATTCGGAAAACCAGTTATAAAATTAATATGGAAAGAGAATCTAAAAAATTTAAAAAAGGAAATTGAAAAATGAATAAAACAATTTATTTAATTTTTTTTATTCTTGTTTTTATAGGGTGTGCAAACGAAGAGACAATTGAAGAACAAGAATCCGATTTTGATCAAGAAACTACTGAAACAATTCCTATAAATAATGAGATAGCGTGGTCAAATGGATTAGGAGAACCTCCGGAAGAATTCATATCTAATTGGAATAAATTAATTAACTCTATCTCAAACGATGAAGATACGATATTGTTTTTTTCGATTAATCCTAATAATGTAAGTTGGGCAAGTGAAGCTGAGCAAACACTTGTTTATCAATTTGGAAAAATTACATCGAAAGAGAATGTATTCGTTCTTAATTTAAATATTGATTACAACGCGGTTCAATCTTTAGAGTTTTTTGCTCCCGCTTCAAATGATGAAATTACTTCACAACAAACAAAATTGTTCTTTTTAATGATTCTAAGTATTTCAGATAGTGATTTAACTAAAGAAGAGCGAGAGTCTGTTCTAGCTGAGCTCGGGCTCTATGAAGATGTTTCTGTACCATCTGAATATGGTCAAACAACTACAAGAAATCAAATTGAATATCAGATTGAGCCATTGATTGTTAATGGTCAATTGATCGGAATAAATTTTTACAGTAAGTTGTTGTCTGGACAGTAACTAGTTTAGGTAGCAATAACTTGCTCTACTCCAGGTACCTTATCAATAAGAATTCTCTCAATACCACTTTTTAGAGTAGCTATGGATAATGGGCATCCTTGACAAGCTCCCAACATTTCTATATTTACAACACCATCCTCAACTGACGATAATTTTATATCTCCACCATCTGCCTGAACTGCAGGGCGAATATATTCGATTGTGTCATTAAGGATATCCATATCAATATCTACCTTTTCAGGTCTCTCTTTAAATGTTGGAAAATTTATACCTTTATCATCCATGTTTATCATTATATTCTATAGTCGACCCTAATGAGGTTAATGAAGCGACGATATCTTCGTATCCTCTGTTAATATGATCGATTCCGGTAATTGTTGATAGACCATCAGCTTGTAAAGCTGCAATGACTAAGCTAGCTCCCGTTCTAATATCTGTTGCATGTACAGGAGCACCGGATAATGTTTTCACGCCCTTTATCATTGCATGTTGCCATCCAGTCTGAATATTTGCTCCCATCCTTTGGACTTCTGGTATCCATTGAAAACGTTGATCATAAACATTCTCAGTCAATATTGATGTTCCTTCAGCTAACAATAAAGCTGATCCAAATATTGGTTGAAGATCCGTAGCTATGCCAGGAAATGGTAAAGTTGAAAGCTCTATTGATTGAAGATTATCTCGATATTCAATATTAATAGAAGTTTCAGTGCTATCAATTATTGCACCCATTTCACCGAATTTTTTTAACTCCATAGGCAAATGCTCTGGGTTAATACCATTTACTCTTCCTGAACCCTTTGTTGACAATATTGCACCTAAAAAAGTTCCTGCAGCAATTCTATCGCCAATAATTTCATGGTCTGTTGGGTTCAGTTTGTCTACACCTTCAATAATAATTTCGCTTGTACCAGCACCGCTTATATTGGCACCCATCTTTAAAAGCATGTTGACAATATCAACTATTTCAGGTTCTCTTGCGGCATTTTCAATGACTGTTCTCCCTTTAGCTAATACAGCTGCTAGTAAAGTATTCTCAGTAGCTCCAACTGAGGCATAAGGAAGGTTTATCTCAACACCATTAAGGCCATCTGTTTTACCAATTAAAACTCCATGATCGAGTTCAAAATTTGCACCCATTTTTTCTAATGCATCTAGATGCATTTGTACAGGTCTTGGTCCTAATTGATCTCCACCTGGAAATGCGATTCTCGCTTCACCACAACGAGCTAACAAGGGGCCAAGAATGATTATTGAGGCCCTCATTTTTTGGACTATCTCATATGGAGCCTCTACACCAATTGTTGAAGGTGAAACTATCTCTAAAGAATCATTTTTAAAATTACTATTTATACCTAAAACTTTTAAAACGTCCTGCATGTATTCAACGTCGTCAATCAAAGGTACGTTCTTAAGAAGATATTTTCCTTCTGCAAGTATGGGAAGGATCATTTCTTTTAATACGGCATTTTTAGCGCCTTTTACATTTATCTCACCACTTAATTTGTGGTTACCTTCAATCGAAATATGTTTTTCCACTATCATTGATATTACTTGAAGTTTAAAGTGTAACAATTTTTTTATGACACATGATATAAATATTCATCATGAAGACAACCATGANAGTGCGTCCAGTTATCTTGTAGAAGAGATTAGAAACTTATTAGTTAATTCAAATAGAGATTTTTCAATTGGACTTTCTGGTGGAAACACTCCTAAATTAACTTATTCAATGATGGCAGAAAAGCTTGATGACCTCTCAAAAACTTTTCTTTGGACAATCGATGACAGATGGATTGAAGAAGATAACGACCTTTCAAACCAGCGAATGATTAATGAATATTTTGAAAGAACTGAGGCAAATATTTTAAAATTTGAATTTACAAGTTCTTCTCCTGAAAGTGATGCAAAAAAATATGAAGATAAATTAAAAAGCACAATCCAGATATTCGATGTAGCAATTCTTGGTATGGGTGAAGATGGACATNTAGCNTCACTGTTTCCNGGTACAAAAGCCCTTGAAAATAATGATTCACTTTATGTTGCNAATGAAGTAAATATAAAAACAAANTGGAGAGTTACNTCAACTTTTCACTTACTTGGAAAAATTGAAAAGATATATGTTCTAGCAACTGGAGAAAGTAANAAAAATATACTTAAAAGTGTAAACGNAGANAATGACTTACCTATTAATCTTTTAAAGAATTATNCAAAAAATATTGAAATAATTACTGACCAGATAATCTAATTATTCTTTCATCTAGACTTAAATTGGAGCCGCTTTTTGTGTAAGTCTGAACCACTGACACTAATCAACTACCCTGTTGGGGTGGCTCCATAACAACGAATCTATGTTAGGCTCGTTATCTTGTGCAAATTAAAAATTTAACTTTAGCTTTAATTACTTCCTCAATTTGGGGATCATCTTTTTTGATGATTAAATATTCTTTAAATGAACTCAATCCCTCTGATATTGCGATTTATCGAATTGTAATTGGTGCCATATTCATAAATATTTTTGTTAGAACAAATGAGAAAATTGAAAAGAGTGATCATATTTGGATGTTAATAATTTCTTTTTTCTGGATGGCACTCCCTTTTTATATGTTTGGGATTGCTGAACAAACTATAACATCTTCTTTAGCTGGTTTAATTAACGGATCAACTCCAATCTTCGTGGCATTTATTGCTGTTGTTTTTTACAAACTAAAAGTAACCCGACTTCAACTTATTTATATTTTTTCTGGATTTATTGGAGTGGGATTAATAACTCTTGGAGATGGCNTAAATGAATTATCCTTCAGTATTGGTTCAATTTATGCCCTAATAGCNTCTNTATCTTATGGNATTTCTGTAAACCTTGTTGAGCCTTTAATTAAAAAATATGATTCNCTAATCGTAATCAAAATAGTTATGAGATACGCATCTTTGCTTTCNTTNTTNATGTTTGGTTTTACCGCTACTTTTAAGATTCCAACTCTTGAAGTTTCACTAATTCCAATGATGATATTAGGAATTGGCGGAACAGGAATAGCTTTCTTAAGTTATTACAAATTACTAAATAATGTCGGACGTATTTCAAGTTCGTTTGTTGTTTACATGATTCCAATATTTTCTATATTTTTTGGATACCAGTTTTTAAATGAGATAACTAATTCAATTCAGTTTGTAGGAATAGGAATAATTCTTTCTTCAGCCTTTTTATATTCAAGAACTCAGTCTATTTAATTTCTACAAGCTCCGATTCAGCAATTGCAGCCAGTTCACCATTGTCTAAGTAAAGTTCACCTTTAAATACACTATTTCTTCCATCAATACTCTCTCTCCAAGCAACAGCTGTGACATAGCTTGTAGATGGCCCAACTGGTTTAATATATTTAATAGAAAAATTTCTAGAAACAGATTTTTGACCAAGTAAAACACTCAGTGGTCCCATGGTGATGTCTATCCAAGAATCAATAATTCCACCAAGAGTTGTTGGAAGTGGATTAAAATATCTTTCTCTGACTGGAAATTTACATTTTAAAGATTCATTTTCTTTATCAAATTCTACAAATTCACCCTCAAGCTCAATCCAAACATTTGGAACAGGCATTCCCTTGTTGGCTAGAACATCTTCATAGTTCTCTTCAGTCATCTGGTAATAATAACAACTTATATGAATAAGCTGCCTTGATAACCAAGACAGCTTAAACAGGGTTAATGAGTAATGATTTTATATTAAGACTCGAGTGTGACAGTTTATTGGCCCTTAGGGTGCCATACTGTTTTTGTCTCAACAAATGGAATTATAGAACCCAAGCCCTCATCACTTGGCAAATTAACTATTCTCTTTACTGAATCAGAACCTTTGACATCTAAAATTTCTAATAGGTCATTTGAAATATTTGAATAAATTGCGGCTAATCTTATTTCAACATGAGCCCCAACGTCTTCTACAATATTTTCAAAATTTCCCGTCAAAATGTTAAGACTTCCTGATGGGAAATCTGAGTTATTGATATCCTCTGAGAGTTTTAAAGCCAAGACTGCATTCTGGTTTGTAAATGATATAACAGAACAGCCAACTGACATTGCTGGCAGAAAAGATTTAACCAGACTATTCAAAGATAAATCGTCAGAGCTTAATGAGAAAGTCACTCCGATTGGTTCTTGATGCGATATATTAAAATACTCTCCTGCGACTGGATTTAAATTACCAGTCAATTGTTCCCATTTATCAACAATTCCTGCGTACCAAATAATGGTATTCACAGCATCCTCAACATCATTTTTCGAATCATTCTTTGTTAAACCGTGTTGTTGTAATAAAGCAATATATGATTCTTTATTTCCTTCAATCATTTCAGACAATCTATAAAGTATCTGTGATTTGTTGTACATAGTTAATGAATTCCATTTCGCAAATCCAGCTTTAGATGATGTAACAGCGTCTCTTAAGTCCTTCTTTGAAGTAAGAGGGATCTCATATTTTTCTTTTTTAAGATCAATTGCATACACTTTACCTGACTCAGATCTTACAAATTTCCCATCTACGTAATGTTTATATGTTTTCTTTACTTCTGTCATGATGATGCCTTTAAATAAGAAAGGAGACCATGCCTGCCACCTTCTCTTCCAAAACCAGATTCTTTATATCCACCAAATGGAGAAGCAGGATCAAATTTGTTAAATGTGTTTGCCCAAATAACACCAGCATCAAGCCTGTCTGCAGTCCATAAAATTTTTGATCCTTTTTCAGTCCAAATCCCTGCAGATAATCCATACTCTGTATTGTTTGCTATTTCAACAGCTTCATCTGGAGTTCGAAATGTTAAGGTGGTCAATACTGGACCAAATATTTCTTCTGTAGCAATTTTATAATTTGCCTGAACCCCAGTAAATAAACTTGGTTTAAACCAAAAACCATTCTTAGGGAGTTCACATTCAATTTGAAAGAGCTCTCCACCATCGCTTACACCCTCATTGACTAGATCAGTGATTTTATCAAGCTGATCTTTTGAATTAATTGCACCTATATCAGTATTCTTATCGAGAGGATTGCCCACTCTTAAAGTCTGCATTCTTTTTTCAAGTTTATTGATAAATACATCATGTATATCCTCTTGAACTAATAATCTGCTTCCAGCACAGCATACGTGTCCTTGATTAAAGAAGATTCCATTTACAACTCCTTCTACTGCTTCATCTAANGCTGCATCGTTATAAACAATATTGGCCGCCTTTCCACCTAGCTCAAGGGTAAGACCAACATCTCTTCCAGCTAATGATTTCTGTATGTACTTACCAACACTTGTGGAACCAGTAAAAGCAATTTTCTTTATATCTTTATGATTTACTAATTCGGAACCTGTAGTTCCATCACCAGTAATTAAATTAAAAACACCTTTAGGAAGACCCACTTCATCACATAGTTCTGCAAATAATAAAGCGGTTAGTGGAGTTGTCTCAGCAGGTTTTAAAACTACAGTATTTCCCGTTGCTAGCGCGGGAGCAACTTTCCATGAAAGCATTAATAATGGAAAGTTCCATGGAATAATTTGACCTACAACTCCATAAGGTTTTGAAATTCCACTACCCCATGCAAGATCAATCTTGTCAGCCCAGCCGGCATAGTAGAAAAAGTTTTGTGCAACTTGTGGAAGGTCAAAATCTCTAGATTCTTTTATAGGCTTTCCACCATCTAAGCTTTCTAAAACTGCAAACTCTCTAGATCTCTCTTGGATTAATCTTGCAAGCTTGAATAAATACTTTGATCTCTCTGATGGAGAGGTTTTACTCCATTGTTTGAGACCTTCTTTTGCCGCGTTTACAGCGAAATCTACATCCTTTTCATTACCAATTGAGATTGAGGATAAAACTTCTTCACTTGATGGAGATATTGTATCGAGATATTTCTTAGAATTTGGTGATACAAATTCCCCATTAATAAAATGACCATATTTTTTTTCTATTTTTACAATTTTTTCTGATTCAATTGATTCTGCGTATTCCCAATTATTCATAAATTACCCTCTTGGAAAATAATAACTTGATTGATAAGCATTAGTTTTTAGTTTTTTGATTTGTTTAAGTACATCATCTAACAAGCTTGATGCNCCAAACCTAAAATAATCTGCGGAAAGCCAAGAACCGCCTAGCTCTTCATTAATAATTACTAAATATCGTATTGCATCTTTAGCGTCTCTAATACCACCAGCAACTTTTATCCCTCTCATTCCATACCCGTAGGATTCAAACTCACGAACAGTTCTCGCCATTATTAGGCACGCTTCCCTTGATGAACCATTAGATATCTTGCCNGTTGAAGTTTTTATAAAATCAGATCCTGCACATAAAGCAATTACACTTGCTTTCTTAATGTTTTCATATGTTTTCAGTTCGCCAATTTCTAGTATTGTTTTTAGGTGAATTTCTCCACAAACATCTTTTAGAGCCTTTATCTCTTCATAAACTTTTTTGTAATCTCCTTCAAAAAAAGCTTTTCTATTGATTACAATATCAATTTCATCAGCACCTTCATCAATTGCGAATTGAGTATCTGAAATTTTTGATTCTATAGGAGCTTGGCCACTGGGGAAATAAGAAGACACAGATGCTACTTTAACATTTGAATCTTTTACAATTTTTTTAGCTGTCGATACAAGCGCTGGGTATACACATACAGCAGCAGCACTAGGTACATTGTCATCATTTGGATCTGGTGACATAGCTTTTGATGACATTTGGATAATTTTACCTTCAGTATCTTCACCCTCTAATGTTGTTAGGTCACACATGCTTACTATTTTTTCTAAAGCATCTAATTTAGATTCCCTTTTTATACTACGTGTAGCAAGAGAAGATACTCTATCAAGCACCCCAACCTCGTCAACTTTCACATTTCCAACTAGATCTGATGTTGTTGTCCAGTCGACAATGTTATTCATTGATAAATTTGTATTCATATTCTTATGGTATAACTTAATTTGCTATAAAGAAATAGTTAATTAATCAAGGGCCTCAATTTTTGCTTTAGCAGTGTCTATGTCACTTTCGGTAACATTGGCTATCCCTCCAAAAACAGTAAACATTTTTGACCAATCTTTTTCTTTCTTAAGAATATCTTTAGCTAATTCAGATCCAGTTTGTTCAATGTGTTTATTTAAGAAAGCTCTCAACTCAAGTAGATCAATATCATTCATCTCTCGAGATTCGGGTGCAGATTTTGATATGTATTGTGAAAAGTTCTTTTGAGTTTTTAATACNATTACTTTNCCNCCAGTCATTCCTGCACCAAAATTAAACCCTACACTACCCAAGATGATTAATGTTCCACCTGTCATATACTCTGCNGCGTGTGCGCTACANCCCTCAACTACNGCTATTCCTCCACTGTTTCGAACACCAAATCTTTGACCAACTCTTCCTGAAATATAAAGTTGCCCACCTGTAGCTCCATATANGATTGCATTACCNGCAGCATGGTAAGCACCCTTGTTTTTAGTACCCTGTGGAATAATAGTTATGCTTCCTCCACCCATTCCTTTTCCTACATAATCATTGGCACTACCAATAAGTTTAAGATTGATTCCATCCCTTATAAAAGCTCCAAAGCTTTGGCCAGCTGCACCAGACAAACTTATATGTGTTGGATTGTCTTTTAGAACTTCTCCTAATTTGTTGATTGATACTTCGCCTGAGACTCTTGCACCTATACTTCTATCTTCATTTGATACTGGATACTGAATAATTGTAGATTGTTTACTTCTCAAGCCTTTCATTATTTCTGAAGTGAGTCTTCTAGATAGACGGCCTTCATCGTGTCGTATAAAGCCAGGATGTTTTTTATCTGACACAGCATTTCTTAGTAACTTGTGCAAGCTTTTTGGAAGGTTATTATCCATTACTTTAAGACCCAGTAAGTCTGCATGGCCGATTAAATCATCTAGTGAATCTACATTAAAAATTTGAAGATAAGACCTAACATCCTCTGCAATAAATTTAAATAATTGCATTACTTGTTCTGGAGCACCGGTAAATTTAGCCCTTAGGTTCTCATCCTGTGTTGCAATACCAACTGGACAAGTATTTTCATGACATTGGCGGACCATCTTACAACCTAAAGCTAAAAGAGGTAATGTTCCAAATCCATATCTATCAGCACCAAGTAATGTGGCAATGATAATGTCCTTAGGAGATCTGAGACCACCATCAACTTCAAGTAATACTTTATCTCTCATATTATTTTCTACAAGAGCTTGATGAGTTTCACTTAAACCAAGTTCCCATGGTGAACCAGCATGTTTAATACTTGTCCATGGACTTGCTCCCGTGCCACCATCGCTACCAGCAATTGTAATAATATCTGCACCAGCTTTTGCTACTCCAACTGCTATAACACCTACACCTGGCTCAGAGACAAGTTTTACATTTACAGGATTGTTTGGATTAAATGTTTTTAAATCATAGATTAACTGAGCTAAATCCTCAATAGAGTAGATATCGTGATGAGGTGGTGGTGAAATTAATGTCACACCCTCAACAGTATGCCTTAATTTTGCAATATGAGAATCTACTTTAAATCCAGGTAACTGTCCTCCCTCTCCTGGTTTTGAACCTTGAGCCATTTTAATTTGAAATTCTTCAGCAGATGCTAAATAATCAGGAGTTACACCAAATCTTCCTGATGCAATTTGTTTGATCTTTGAATTTTTTTCTGTTCCATATCTATCAGGGTCTTCTCCACCTTCACCAGAACCAGATTTAGCNCCTAAGCGATTCATTGCAATTGCTAGTGCTTGATGTGCTTCTTCGGACAGTGCTCCTAANGACATTGANCTAACAGTAAATTTTTGATANATTTCTTCTANTGAAGAGTCTTCATTTTCATTGCTAAATATTTTATTATTTTCTGGNAGNGTAAATAAATCACGAATTTGAACATTNTCTCTGTCTTCTAACGATTCTAGATATTTGTTCCATTCCTCTCTATCACCAGATCTAACNGCCTTTTGTAATTTCAGGACTGTNACTGGAGATGTTACATGTGGTTCACTTCCCTTTTTATGTTTATAGAAGCCACCAATCTCAAGATCAAAAGGTTCTTCATTNCCAAAAATGAGTAAGTTGTCATTTATCTTGTCATATCCCAAGCCTTCAGTTCTAGTGTAAGAATTTGAGAAAGCATCATTTGTCATTTCTTTATCGAGACCTATAATTTCATAAATTTCAGACCCTCGATAAGAAGAAACTGTACAAATACCCATTTTTGACATTATCTTTAACAGGCCTTTATTAAGTGCATCTCTATAATTTTCTTGAGCCTGTGCGGGTGATAAATTTAAATCTGGATTGTCAATTGAAAGAAGTCTTGCTTTTTCAAGAGCTAAATATGGCCAAACAGCTGACGCTCCATATGCGATGTGACACGATAAGTCATGTGCATCTCTTATCTCACCAGATACAACTATCAGTGATGCTTTTAGTCTTACACCCTTGTTAATCAAGTGTTGATGAACTCTTCCGATCACTAATAGTGATGGGGCGACACTGTTGCCTTTTACTACATCTCTATCACTTAATATAATTAAAGACTTTTTGTTTATTACAGCCTCATAAACGTCCTCACATAATTTATCAAGAAATCCTTCAAGATTAGATTTTGTTTTATCAAAGCTGATATCAAAAACTTTTGATTTGTCTTTTGAAAATTCTTTTGAAACCAAAAGATCATAACTTCCTTTACTGAGAATTGGTGATTCAAGTGTTATGAGATTTGCTTGTTGAGATGTCTCTTTTAATATTGATCCTCTCTTTCCAAGATAAGTTTTAGTTGACATTACAAATCTTTCTCTTATCGGATCAATTGGAGGATTCGTTACCTGAGCAAACATTTGATGAAAATATCGACTCAATCTTGGTTTATTTTTACTCAATACTGCAAGTGGAGAATCATTACCCATTGAACCTGTTGGAATATCACCTTGGATCATCGGTAATAAAATTAATCTTTCCTCTTCTGGTGTATATTGGAAATATTCTGAGAGCAGATCTAGCTCAATCTCGTCTGGTTTATCACTAAATTCGGTATCAGCAACTAAAGGTTTTGTATTTACCCATTCTTTATATGGGTTTTTCTCAGCAAGTTTTTNTATTACTTCTTGTTCGTCTAATAACTCATCATTTTTGATACGATATCTAATTGTTTGTCCTGGCTCAAGTTGAGCAGTTTTATATGCACCGGCTTCAACTGAGGGACAAATACCTACTTCTGAGGCAGCTAAAATATATCTATCTGAAACCATCCATCTGAGTGGTCTCAATCCGCTTCTATCCAACCCTGCAATAATATCGTCTCCATCAGTAGCAACAATAGCTGCAGGACCGTCCCATGGTTCTGATAAGAATGCATGGTATTGATAATATGATTGCTGGTCTTTCGAAAATCTCGGGTTGTTTTCCCATGCTGAAGGAATAAGCATCTCTTGAGCATGAGCGAGTTTTCTTCCAGATTGAACAAGTAACTCTATTGCATTATCAAGTTGTCCAGAATCTGAAAGGCTTTCATTAATAAATGGTTTTAACCTCTCAATGTCATCTTTCCAAATGTTTGAAGAGGCATCCACCTCTCTAGCTTTCATCCAGGAATAATTAGCTCTAATTGTGTTTATTTCACCATTGTGTGCGAGCATTCTAAAAGGTTGTGCTTTATCCCATGTTGAACTTGTATTGGTAGAAAATCTTTGATGAAATACTCCATACCTTGTTTTGTACAAAGGATTTCTTAAATCCCAATAAAAATCTGCTGTCTGAGTGGCTGTAAAGAGACCTTTATATACAACTGTTTTACTCGAACACGAATTGATATGAATGTTGAGAAATTCATTTTTTTCAAGATCTGTTTCTAGTGATTTTCTGAAAAGATAAAGATATTTTTCAAAACTGTATTCATATTCTTTTGTGGAACAGATGACAGCTTGATAAATTCCAGGTTTTGAATTTTTTGCCATTGTTCCTAGGATTTCTTTGTCTGTAGGAACTTTTCTCCAATAGAGTAGCTTAATGTCAAACTCTTCAAGCTTGTTNTCAATTAGCTCAATTGACTCGGTAATATTTTTTGGATCAAAAAAGCAAGAGATCAATCCTAATTTTTCTTTTTCTCCAAGTGTGATTCCTCTTTCAACTAATTCAGCTTCAATTAACTCGAAAGGAATCTCNGTAAGTACTCCAGCTCCATCTCCGGTTCCATCCGCAAACTTNGCACCTCTATGGTCGAGGTTAGAAAGACATTCTAGAATTTTTAAAGTCATCCCATGTGTCCTAGGGATACCTCTTGATGCNATAAAACCTACACCACAAGAATCTTTTTCTTCGAATTGAAATGTCATAAGTATGACAATTTTACTATGAATAAGAGGTTATTTAAATAAGAAAACCAGCCTTAAAAATCTTTAGGGGGGGACCTAAAATTAGCTGGTTTTCTTAATTATTTGTTACTTTTTAGTGATGAAATCTCCATATGCTGATGTTCCGTGCTCTGTAGCATCCAACCCAGCAATTTCTTCTTCAGCTGTAACTCTAAGTCCAACTGTTGAATCTATAACTTTAAACACAAGGAAAGATGTTCCATATGCCCAAGCACCAATTGCTAAAATACCAATTAATTGTGGTAGAAACAATGTGGCTCCTCCACCGTAGACTAAACCATCTGTAGTATCAAAAATTGCCACAGCTAGTACGCCCCAGATACCACATATTCCATGAACTGAGACAGCACCTACAGCATCATCAAATCCTTTTTTCTCTAANAAGTTGATTGAGTACACAACTAACACACCAGATACCAAACCGATTAGAACTGCACCTAAGTTGTTTACATTTGCACAACCAGCAGTTATTCCAACTAAACCAGCTAAAGCACCATTTAANGTCATNCCAACATTTGGTTTACCGGAAATCATTGATGTATACATCGCAGTTATAGAACCTGCAGAAGCTGATAAAGTAGTTGTTACTGCAATTGCTGCAAGGTCAACATCTACTGCTGCTAAAGCAGATCCAACGTTAAATCCATACCATCCAAACCAGAGGATAAATACACCAAGTGCTCCAGCTACCATTGAGCTTCCAGGTATTACTTGAGGGTTTCCATTATCGTCGTATTTTCCGATTCTTGGACCCACAATTTGAACACCAGCTAGGGCTGCAAAGCCACCAACCATGTGTACAACACCAGAACCTGCAAAGTCAATGAAACCTAAGTCACCGAGCCAACCTTGACCACTCCAGACCCAGTGGGTAACTATTGGATAAATTACACCACATATAAATGGTTGAAATAATAAGTATGCGCTAAATTTTGTTCTTTCTGCGACTGCACCAGAAACAATTGTTGCTGCAGTTGCCGCAAAGACTACTTGGAAGAAGTAGGTAATTGAGTCACCTTCCAAAAAGAAACTACCATAGGCTAAAAATCCACCAAGAGTAGTTCCACCGTATGCCAATGCAAATCCAAATGCCCAATAGGTAATTGCACCGACTGAAAAGTCCATAAAGTTTTTCATAACTATATTGACTGAGTTTTTAGATCTTGTAAATCCGGTCTCCACAAGCATAAAGCCAGGTTGCATAAACATGACTAATATACCTGCAACAACGATCCACAAGCTATCTACATAAGTTGCTAGTTCCATTTTTTAAATCTCCTTTTGTAACAACCTAATTAAATATAGATGTTAAGAGACCTCTTAAAAGTTAAATGATTATTACCGGAATGTTTCATAAATGTTTCACAAAAATGTAGTCTTTGTGATTTAAAAGTCTATTCTTAAAGTGTTATGTCAAAAAACGTATTAGTTTGTGTAGCTTGGCCATATGCAAGCGGATCTAGACATCTAGGTCATATAGGCGGAGCTTATTTGCCGGCAGATATATTTGCAAGATATAACAGACTGATAGGCAATAACGTAATTATGGTATCTGGAAGTGATGTTCACGGAACACCAATAACTGTAAGAGCAGATGATGAAGGTGTTGAACCAATCGAGATAGTAAATCGATATCATAATGAATTTCTCGGCTATTGGGATAAATTGAACATTCAATGGGATAACTACACAACAACAATGACCGATAATCATAAAGAAGTTACTCAGGAAATGTTTTTAAAAATAAAAGAAAATGGCTTCATTGAGAAAAACAAAAGCATTCAGGCTTTTGATCCACAAGAAAAAAAGTTTTTACCTGATAGATATGTTGAGGGTGAATGTCCAAAATGTAATTATTTAGAGGCAAGAGGTGACCAATGTGACTCTTGCGGTACGACTCTTGATCCTGAAGAGCTTATAAATCCTAAAAGTAAAATTAACGGAAATAATGCCGAGTTCAAAGAGACCGAACATTATTTTTTAAAGTTAAGTGCTCTTAATGACAAGCTTTCCGAATGGCTAAATAGTAAAGAAGGTTGGAGACCTCACGTTATAAATTTCTCCAAATCATTTGTAGAAGAAGGTTTACAAGATAGAGCAATAACAAGAGATCTTGACTGGGGAATAGATATTCCAGAAAATGAATTAGGTGATGGAAAAAAAATATATGTATGGTTTGAAGCAGTAATTGGTTATTTATCAGCTGCAAAAGAGTGGGCAGTAAATAATGGCACACCTGATGCATGGAAAGATTTTTGGCTAAATGAGGATGCGGAGTCTTATTATTTTGTTGGAAAAGACAACGTTCCTTTTCATGCAATAATATGGCCTGCCATGTTACTTGCATATGGTGATTTAAACCTACCAACGAACGTTCCAGCAAACCAATACATATTAATAAAAGGTGAAAAGGCATCTGCAAGTAGAGGTGTTGGAAAAACTTTAAACGATTATCTCGATGAATGGAATCCGGACTCATTGAGATATGCTCTAGCAAGTATCCTGCCCGAGCAGAATGATTCTGAAATCTCAGAAGATGAAATGATTAGACGCAATAATGAAGAACTTGTAGCAGCATGGGGGAATTTAGTTCAAAGAGTATTTTCCCAATATATAAATAATTTTGAAAATTTAGAATTTGATTTTGAATTAACCGATGTTGACAAAAAAATAATCGATGAAGGCAATGATTGTTTTGAAAAGACTGGTGAATTAATCGAAAAGGTCGAACTCAAATCATCACTTCAGTCAGTTATGGGCTATGTAAATAAAATTAATGCTTATCTAAATGAAACAGAACCATGGAAAGTTATAAAAGAAGACAGTTCTAGAGCAACAGCAATACTTCATACATCTCTTACGGCAATAGAAGCATGTGCATCATTATTTACTCCTTTTATGCCAACAACATCTGAGATTGTAAAGGGTGCAATTGAAAAAAATACGAATAATAATTGGTCCGTAAACGACATAAAAAAAGGTGCCCCATTACAAGACATCGGACACCTTTTTAAAAAATTTGATTAGCTTTTTGTAGCTTGAAATACCTCNTCTATTTCATTAATCAAACCTAGAAGCTCCTCGCCTACTGCAGGATCTTCTGTTTTCTTTGCTTCTCCAGCTTTTTTTGTTGCATTCCAGAAAAGATCATGAACATTTGGGAATTTTTCAAGGTGTTCTGGCTTGAAATAATCTGTCCACAATACCCATAGATCTTTTTTAACCTCTTCAGCCATATCTTCTTTGATGGTGATGCAACGTTGCTTGAATGCAGGATCATCAGATTCTTGATATTTTTTGGAGGCATTTACAACTGACTCTGCATTGATTCTTGCTTGTGCGGGATCATAAACACCACATGGCAAATCACAATGAGCATGAGCTACTCTTGTTGGTTTAAATAACTTCATAAATCTCCTTTAGTAATCTACTATTAATTTTAATAACAAAAAAACTATATGATTAAAAGCATTGCACGGATATTAAATATTAGAAACCTTCTTATCATCGCTGTCTATTTATTTCTTAAAAATAACAAAGATGGAACATACAGAGCGTATGAAATCAAAGAAGAAAGTATGGAGCCATCATTGCACGAAGGCGATTACGTATTAGCAATAAAAGTATCAGAACCATTAAATCGTGGAGATATTGTAATTTACGAATATACTCCAAAAAATATTGAAATAATTAAACGAGTTATTGGACTTCCAGGTGAAACAATTTCAAATGAAGATGGCGTTATCAAAATTAATGGAAAAACTATGAATGATACCTGGGGTAACGGTGAATCAGTTTCTTTTGAGGCCACTACATTGCAGGAAGACGAAATATTTGTGTTAGGAGATAATAGGCAAAAATCTTCTAGTGATTCTTCATCTATTGGTGCAATTAAAGTTGAGGATTGTTGGAAACTAAGATACCTGTATTGGCCCTATCACAAGTTTAAGAGTTATGAGTAATTTAATTTGTACCTGGTGCAAGAGAGAGATGACCTACCTTCATGGTCATGGAGCTTGTATTAACAATCAATGCCCTATGTTTGGTTTGAACCAAGCGGAATGTTGTGATGGTGAAACTGTTTCAAACTGTGCCTCACCACAAAAAAATGAAATAACATTATCCCCGCGTGGATTAAACTAAGCAGGTAAAGTTAAATTATGAGTGAAGAAAAACCTTTAAACGTACCTGAATATCTATTGATTAGATCTGCAGAAGCAAGAGCTAAGCATTTAGGTATTTCTGTCGAGCAAGCTTTAGCTGAAATTAAAGGAGAATCCCAGCCGGTAGAAGAACCAGTAGTTGAAGAATGTTGNNGAAGAACCAGTAGTTGAAGAACCTGTCGCTGAAGTTGAAGAAGTTGTTGAAGAACCTGTCGCTGAACTGTNGAAGAAGCCNGTNGTNGAAGAACCAGTCGCTGAAGTTGAAGAACCTGTGCGAACCNGNAGTTGAAGATGTTGTTGAAGAACCTGTAGAAGAAGAACCAGTAGTAGAAGCTGAAGAAACAAATCAGGAAGTAAGCATTGAAAATAAAACTGTTGAGTCTATACCAGCTGTAACAATTCGTTTTGCTGGTGATTCAGGTGATGGTATGCAATTAGTTGGTACTAGATTTACCGACACTTCTGCATTATTTGGAAACGATCTTGCTACTTTGCCTGCGTTCCCTGCTGAAATTAGAGCTCCTCAAGGAACAGTTGCAGGTGTATCTTCTTTCCAAGTACAAATTGCTGATTTTGATATTTTGACACCGGGAGACGCCCCTGATGTTTTAGTTGCTATGAACCCTGCTGCTTTAAAAGCTCACCTACAAGATTTAACACCAAACGGAATGTTGATATTAAACGAAGATGCTTTTGATGAAAAGAACATTAAAAAAGCAGGTTATGAAATAGATCCAAGAGAATCTGAAGAGCTTGATGGTTATAGAGTTTTTCAAGTCCCAATGGAAAAACTTACAAAGGAAGCTTTGCAGGAATTTGATTTACCTGGAAGAGCAGTCCTTCGTTCCAAAAATATGATTGCTCTTGGTTTAATTTCTTGGACTTTTAACAGAGATCTTAAAGATACTGAAAATTGGATAAACGATAAATTTAAGAACCTACCTGAGGTAGCAAAAGCAAACATCAAAGCTCTTAAAACTGGATACAACTTTGGCATTACAGTTGAGGCATTTCACCATACTTATAAAGTAGACAAGGCCTCATTACCAGCTGGAGAGTATACAAATATCAATGGAAATATCGGTTTAAGTTGGGGGCTTATTGCGGGTGCTAAAAAAGCTAATCTCGATCTGTTTTACGGAAGTTATCCTATTACTCCTGCATCAGATATATTGCATGANTTATCAAAACACAAGAATTTCAATGTTTTAACTTTCCAAGCCGAAGATGAAATTGCGGCTGCTGCAGCAGCTGTAGGTGCTTCTTTTACAGGTAAGCTTGCAGTTACAGGAACCAGTGGACCAGGTCTTGCTTTAAAAAGTGAAACCATATCTTTAGCACTGTCTGCGGAATTACCATTAGTAGTAGTTAATGTTCAAAGGGGTGGGCCATCAACAGGACTACCTACAAAACCAGAACAATCTGATCTAATGTTTGCAATGTACGGACGTCACGGAGAAGCTCCTTTACCAGTAATTGCAGCTAAATCACCATCTCATGCTTTCTATGCAGCATTTGAGGCAACACGTATTGCTCTTAAATATATGACACCTGTTATTTTATTGTCCGATAACTATGTTGCTACCGGTTCTGAGCCTTGGAAATTACCTGAGATTGAAAATCTTGATGAATTGGGAACAAATTTAACCACTACATATAACACTGAGAATGGATTTTTACCATTTTTTAGAGATTACGAAACTAATGCTCGACCATGGGCTATTCCAGGGGTACCCGGTTTAGAGCATCGCGTAGGTGGTCTAGAAAAAGAAGATGGAACTGGAAATGTTTCTTATGACACTGATAATCACCAATATATGACAGATATGAGAGCATGGAAAATTGAAAATATAGCAAATGATATTGACCCACTTGAAATAAATGGAGACATATCATCAGATACTCTCATTTTGGGTTGGGGATCAACTTTTGGTGGTATCACACAAGCTGTAAACAGACTCAATTCAAAAGGTGTAAAGGTAGCAAGTGCACACTTCACACATGTCAATCCTTTCCCAGACAACACAGCTGAAGTTTTGAGTCAATTTAAAAACATCATTGTCCCTGAATTAAACACTGGCCAATTGTCAAAACTTTTACGTGCACGTTATCTTGTCGATACTGTCGGAATCAATAAAGTTGAAGGTTTACCTTTTACAGCTCAAGAATTAGAAGAAGAAATCGAATCTCTCATAAACTCTTTTGGTATAAAATTCGAGCCTATTGTAGAAGAAGTTGTAGCTGAGGAAGAACCAGTAGTTGAAGAGGTTGTAGAAGAAGTTGTAGCTGAGGAAGAACCAGTAGTTGAAGAGGTTGTAGAAGAAGTTGTAGCTGAGGAAGAACCTCAAGAAGAAGTTGGAATACCAGAACACCTCATAATGAGATCCGCTGAAGCACGTGCAAAAGCATTAGGTATACCTGTTGAGCAAGTTTTAGAAGAGATGAGTGCAGATAAACCAGCAGCAGAAACCCAGGAGCCAATTGTTGAAGAAGAGCCAGTTGTTGAAGAAGTAAAATCAGATACATCTGAAGAACCAGCAGCGGAGGCTCAAGAACCTGTTGTTGAGAGAGTTGTTGAAAGGGTCACTGAAAGAGTAACTGAGAGAATTATCGAAAAAGTTGATGAGACTTTACCTGAGAATAAAGAACTTGTTAAAGATGTCGAAGAAGAAAGAAACAAGGTAGAGGAAGAGAAAAAAGAGGAAGTAAAGACTGATGAGTAAAATTCCTCTCTCATATAAAAGAGCTGACTTTGCTAGTGACCAAGAGGTTAAATGGTGCCCTGGGTGCGGTGATTATACAATTCTTGCTTCTGTACAAAACTTTATGACTGAATTAGGTATCAGAAAAGAAAATATTGTGTTTGTATCTGGTATTGGTTGTGCAGCAAGATTTCCTTACTACATGAACACATACGGTTTACATTCAATTCATGGTCGTGCTCCTGCAGTAGCAACTGGAGTAAGTGCATCTAACCCAGATCTTTCAGTTTGGGTAGTTTCAGGTGATGGTGACGCACTATCTATTGGAGGAAACCACTTAATTCATGCATTGAGAAGAAATGTAAACATGAAGATTTTAATGTTCAATAATCAAATATATGGACTTACCAAAGGACAGTATTCCCCTACCAGTGAAGAAGGAAAGAAAACAAAATCTTCTCCTTTTGGTTCTGTAGAGCTTCCACTAAACCCAATGAGTTTAGCCTTAGGAGCTGAGGCATCATTTGTTGCAAGGTCAATTGATATGGATAGAGATCTCACAGCAGAGGTACTTCGAGCAGCATCTGAACATGAAGGTTCAGCTTATGTTGAGATTTATCAAAACTGTAATGT
>FUFK010047374.1_pt1 | contig 44255 bp, 51 predicted proteins | sample 1021851 | NCBI WGS metagenome assembly FUFK01 (sample SAMEA51879418, study PRJEB19060) | metagenome
ATCCAGAGACAGGTCTTCCAGAAGCTGGGATGTTTAAGAGGCTACTTCCCACGGTTCTTGCCATAGGTGCTGCTACGTTTATGGGGCCTGCTGCTGCTGGTTTCTTAGGTGCTGGAGGAGCATCAGGTTTGGGCCTTAGTACAGGACTAGCCACAGGCCTAGGCACAGGTCTTGCAGCTTTTGGTGGTCATGCTTTGGGAACAGTCGCTTCAGGGCAAAAGTTTGATCTTGGGAGATCACTAGCAGCAGGTGTAGGGTCTGGTCTTACTGCTGGTCTTACTGCTCCTGATGCTGTTGGCGCAGTAGCAGATGCAGGTGCAACAGCCGGAAGTCAAGGATTAACATCAGCAGAAGTTGCGCTTGATCCCGGTTCAACATTTGGTGTAACAGGCTTTGAAGAAGCAGCTGCTAGTATGCCATTTCCTACTGTTCCTGATGTAGCAGTGGATATTCCTGCAGCTAGTGCACTTGATGATACTTTTATCAGTGGTATAGACTATGTTTCACCTTCTATGCCTGCTGAAAGTGCATCTAGTTTAATTGCTGGATCAGGCCCCGGTGGTATGAGAACTTTCTCAGAAGGTTTTGACTATCTAACAGCGGAGCCGGGAAAAAGAATACTTGCACCTCTGGCTCTGGCAGGAGCTATGGGAGAGTTTGATGAACCCCTCCCAGAAGCTCCAGCAGGACCTGAGAGAGAACCNTTTGTTCCTNAAAAGTTTAGAGCAACCAGAGAACGTAGNGACCTAGACAGAGATGAAGANGGAGAAGTNACAGAAGAAGATATCATGGAAGTGGTGCAAGCACTACCAGAGGGTCAAAGCTCTAGGTTCTTTACACCTATGCAGTATACCCCTCTNAGNACAGGTGGTCTTGTAAATCTTGAGCAAGGTGGTAGCATAAAAGCAGCAATACAAAATCTAACAGGAGGTGAGGGTTCTACTGTTCTTCCCATGATTGCACAGGCAGTTGTAAAGCCCGGAGAGGAAGAGGAAGAAGAAGCAACTACCAAGGGATACCCGCTGGGAACTCCGGGAACACCTCCCGGTATGCCTACCACTGGTATTGCCATAGGTGGTGGCCAACCTCCTCAACCGTTTCAAGCGGGTGGTGACTTAGGTGATGCTACAGATGCAGATATGGGTAATCCAACCGCTACTTTGGGTGAGTTTACTGGTGCGGTGGGTGACCTGATTAGTTCTGTAAATCCTTTCTCCACAGTGGGAGGTACTGTAGGCACGGCTCTTGGCACAGGTGCTAGAGCTGTTACAGGTATACCTACGTTTAGTCCTCTGGGAGTAGCGATTGGATTAGGAGGTAAGGTTGTGGGCAAAGCCATTGATTACTTTACAGAACCTCCCCCTCCTCCTCCTGCTCCTCCTCCCTCTGCACCCCCAGCTGGTGAAACTGCTGATCCTAATGCAGCAGAGGCAGCGGCAGCTGCAGCAGCTATGGCTAGTATGGGCATGGACCTAGGAGATCAACCAGAAGATTTTGAACCGGGTAATCCTGCAGTTCCGGGTGGTCTACCATCATTAGCAGAGACAGCAGCTAATGTTGTTTCTAGTGCTCCGGGAATTGGTGGTCCCAGTGGTGGTGGAACTGATGTAGGAGATAATGTAGGAGGTTTTGGTGGTATAGGTGGTCCAACAGGAGCAGATGATACATCAGATGATCCCGGTGGTGCCTCCAGTGGTGCTGGCTCTGATCCTGCTGATGCTGATGCTGATGATCCCATTAAAACAGGAGGTCAGGTAGGTATTGGAATGCAGAGGCTACTGAAGTTTGAACAAGGTGGTCTGGCAGGTATTCCCTACTTTGAGGGGCGTGTGATGCCCACAGGTGATCCCAAAGAAGACGGCATGTCAGATAACATTCCGTTTGTTATAGCAGGTCAAGAGGGTGGTCAGATGGGAATGCAACCTGCTATTCTTTCTCCTGATGAGTACGTCATACCAGCTGACGTAGTGTCTATGCTAGGCAATGGTTCTAGCACAGCTGGATCAAATCAGTTGGATCAGTTCATAAGTAACTTTAGAATGGATAAATATGGTAGACCTAAACAACCACCAGAGATGCGCGGAGGACTAAANAGTTTAGNNTAGTATGATAAAAATTTCACTTGTTCCTGTTGATGAAATAAGAAATGTTTGGAATGACGTATCCAAACATATAAAAAAAGCAACTGATTATACNTACGGAAGATACGAAGAAATAGATGTTCTTCACGAATGTTTAACAGGTAAGTTTAATCTATGGGTAGTGTATAATGAACAGACAGAATACATAGGAGCAGCTTGCACAGAGGTTTTGATGTACCCCAGAAAAAAAGCACTGTCTGTTGTTTTTCTTTCTGGTGATGATTTCTCAGAATGGATGCCAGAGATAGATCAAAAGTTTGTAGACTTTGCCAAGGTACTAGAGTGTGATTTTGTGGAAGCTTGTGGCAGAGCAGGGTGGGAACGCAAGGTAAAGAAATTAGGATGGATAAAAAGATTTACCATTATAGAAAGGCCACTAATATAAAGTCCAATGAAATTAATGAAAATAGAACAAAATTGTATTGAAGTTACTTGGCCCTATGTAAAAGAATTTGTTAAAAAACCTTTAGAAATAAGCAGAGGAGAAAGAGACTTAGAAGATATTTATTTGTCTTTACTTCACGGACAGATGCAGTTATGGGTACTAGCCTATGAAGAAGATGGTATATGTGGAGCTTGTATATCACAGGTGATAGAATATCCTAAGTACAAAGCACTAATGGTTCCTTGGGCAGGTTCTAAACCACATACTATAAAGAAATGGTACTCTTATTGCCTAGGTGAAGATTCTCCTTTATCAGAATACGCAAGAGAAATAGGAGCCAAAAGATTAGAATTTCCGGTAAGGGACGGTTGGTTAAAATATACCAAGAAACATAACTTTGAAAAATACTATACTACTATTGTAAAGGATGTTGGCTAATGGATGTAAAAAAACTTATCAGTGATTTTTCCATAGCGGAGAAGATTGAACTGTACAACTGCTTGTACACTGACCTATCTGGAAAAGGAATAGGCGGTGACACTGAGCTTGCTCATGTAAACCTTGAAGAGATGGCAGTTCTACGTGCCATGGGCGGTGCGGGTACAGTCAACCCTAATACAAATCTTATGCAATTTATGGGTGGTGGTGGTTCTTCTTCTCCTCCCCCTCCTCCTGCTGTTCAAACACAGGTACAACAGAGTGAGTTCCCCTCTGAACTTAAACCTTTTATCTCTGATATCTTTGGTAAGGCTCAAGCAATTCAANANCAAAGAGAAGAAGAAGGCTTTCAAGCTTTTGAAGGTCCTCTGCAAGCTCAGTTTGACCCTGCTCAGACCAGAGCTTTTGAGCAAATAGAACAGATACCCGGAGCAACNCAACCTCTCTTTGAAGAAGCCACCACACTGGCTAGAGAAGCCACGCGCTCTCCCACTGATCCTGCAAGAAGTTGCATCTTTTATGAACCCCTTCCTCAGAAATGTCACAGACATTCAGAAGAGAGAGGCGGAAAGAATTGCAGATGTAGAAGAGCAGCAACTGGCAGCACAAGCTGCACAGGCAGGTGCCTATGGTGGATCAAGAGCAGCTATCCTAGAAGCAGAACGTCAGAGAAACTTAGCACAGCAGTTAGATGACATAGAAGCAAGAGGTCTTGCAGCTTCTTATCAGGATGCTCAACAGAGACTTGCAAACCAAAGAGCCAGAGAAGCAGCAGGTGCTACGCAGCTGGCCTCTCTAGGTTCTGCTATACCTGCTCAACAGCTGAAAGAACTAGGTGCACTGTCAGGTGTAGGTGCTGCCAGACAAACACAGGCTCAGAGAGGTATTGATCTGGCACGGCAGGAGTTTGAGGCAGAGGAGGCTTTCCCGCTTAGAACCTTGCAAGAGTTCTCTTCTATTCTTAGAGGCTTTCCCATTGAACCTACCAGAACAACTAAGGAACAACAGTTCTCTGCTGCTCAACCTTTGTCTACTCAGCTACTGGGCGTGGGTACACAGGCACTGGGAGCACTGGGTGCAGCTGGTATTAAACCGTTTGGTCAAGCAGGTGGCATGGTCAGAGAGATGCCTGTCAAAGCACAGAGTGGTGGTGCTCTAGGTTCTTTGATGGAGAAGACTAGAGACCTTGACACTTCTCCTGTCATAGGTATGAAAAGAGGTGGTAGCTTTATGGAGCAGCTTCTTACAGGCGGTCTTCTGTCTACTGATAAAGCAAGAGATATGGCTAGAAAACTACCTACTTCTGCAGCAGCTATGCTAGGAGGTGCTGGTCTTCCAAAACTTCTTAATCAGATGGGATCACGCGCACAAGCTCCTGTTGCTGCAGCTGCTGCTCGTCCTTCACAAGAAGAGATAGATAAACAAATAGATGCTATGCTAAGACAAAGAGCAGGGCAGGGTCAACAGACGGCAGCTAGAGGTGCTGGTCCTGCACAGGTAGGTGCTCAAGTGGGTCAGGTCAGGCAACCCTTCAAGGGTGGTGGTGGCCTCAGACAGATGGTACAGCTGCCCAGTAACAGGGTGAGGTTTGGCAAGACCGCTTATCAGGATGGCTCTTACGTTGGAGAAGCCTTAGAAGAAAAAATTGTTCAGCCTGTTGGAGAATTTTTTACTCAACCTTTTGACATGCTAAATGCCAGAGAAAGAGCAGAGTTTATGAGGAAGGAAGCAGATATATTTGATGAAAGATATGGTAGTCCGTTTAATCTTGACATATATACAGATTACTTTAAACCGGGAGAGGCGTCTGCGTTTTTAAAAGAAGCAGACCAAAGAAGAGAAGACTTTGAAGCCTCTTTAGATAAACCTAAACAGAAAGAAGAAGAGGCTACGGCAGAGCCAACAAAGAAACTTAAAGATTCTCCTAAACCTCCAAAACCAAAAGGTGAGGACCTCTACAGGTCTCCAGAAGAAGCTGCCTATGCAAGCTTGATGGATTCTGATGCAGGTCAGCAAGCAGCTAAGAGATACTTTGCAGGAGAGAACGTGGGTCTGGCCAATATCTCTGAAGCACTGAAAGCTTACAAAGGGTTCAAGGATACAGAGATGGCCCAGCGTAGGTTGATAGATAAAGCTAATAGAGAAAAAGCTAAAGCCACAGCTGCTGCTAGAAGAGCTAGGTTGGAAGATCAGAAAATTATGTCTGAGGTTATTAGAAATCTAGACGCTAGAGATGTAGCAACTCTCAATGCCATAGGAAAACAAATTGATAATTTAAGTCAAACTGTAGGACCTGATGCACCAGAGATAGCCAGTCTAATTGCTAGGCAGAATGCTCTTATTGCTAAAGGTCAATCTAATCTAGCAAGAGCAACAGAACTAGGATCAGTTCAGTATGGTGCTTCAAAACCAGTTAAAGAACGCTTGGCAAAAGAAAATAATCTTGCTTTGGCACAAAGACTAGCAGCACTAGAAGCGGCTCAAAAGGAAGGTTAGTTCTTATGGCTTTAGAGATTCCAACAGGAACTCTGGAGATACCCACAGCAGGTGTAATTCCAGAAGAGGAAGCAGAGGTCCTAGACCGCTCTATGTTTCCTGAGTTTGAGGGTATGTCTGATGGAGACATCATTGCTTATATAACAGATAAGATACAAGTACCCTCTGCAGAACCTGCTCCTGCTCCTCCTAAATCAGATGACAACTTCCTCCCTGCTCTGGCCTACGGTGCAGACACAGCACAAGCTGCCATAGGTGCTGGACTGAAAGCTGTTGGTCAGGGTCTTGATATAGAGGGGCTAGAAGAATACGGTAGAGAACTACAAGAGAAAAATCTAGAAGAAGCTCGTCAGTCTGCTACTGCCTATAATCAGGTTAGTCTAGATGACGTAGAGTTTGGTGAGAACGTAACTGACTTTGTTGTTCAAACCATAGGAGAAACTCTCCCCTCCATGGGTATAGCCCTAGGAGGTGCAGCTGTAGCTGCCATAGGCGCTGTTCCTCTGGGTCTTACAGGAGCAGCAGCAGGTGCTGCAGCAGGTGCAGGTGCTTTCCTCCCCTCTGCTCTGATGGGTGCAGGTGAAACTCAGATTAAAATGGAAGACCTCCTAGGGGGTGACAGAGACTACGAGGACCCCTCCACTGCTGTCCTAGGTGGTGTCCTGATAGGTGCTCTGGATACCGCTGCTGCTGCTATTCCTTTTGTCAGGCTTCTTGGAGGAGGTTTCACCAGCAAAGCTGCCACTGACTTGATGAGCAAATCAGGAATACCTGACGAGGTTCTCAAGGGTGCCAAGAAAACTGCAACAGATGCTATGTCAGATGCCAAGGGTGATGCCCTCAGAGCAGAGGCAAGTGTCATTGCACAGGCCAGAGACCTTGTAAGAGGAAAGCCACAGAGCAAGAGCAAGATACGCGGTGCTGCCAGAGGAGGTGCAGAGCAGTTTGCACTGGAGGGTGTAACTGAGGGTGTACAGGAAGCCATAGGCACACTTCTTGCAGAGGGTTCCACAGGTGTAGAGGATGAGAACTTTGCTTCTTCTATTCTAGAAGCAGCTGTTAAAGGTGGCATAGCAGGGTTTACCCCCGGTGCAGTGGTAAGAGGTGTCAAGACAGAGAGCAAAGCTGCTCAGAAGGAGAGGGCTGATAAGCTTCAGAAGTTTGAAGAGAAGCTCAAGGTGGTCAGTGAAGAAGAGGGCTTTGACGCTGGCTCTGCTAACCCTGCTGATATAGAGGTGGTAACAGAAGAAGAAGTTATTCGGTTTACTGATACAGACGGTGAGGGTAGAACCAGAGTAAGAGACATCAGCGTGACTGATTTTGAAGGCTTGGAAGCAGATGCAATTGCAGAAAGTGCAGAAGATACCACTGTCCTTGCAAATGCTGCTGAAGCTGATCCAGAAGTTGCACAGATACTAGACGGTGATAAGGAAGCTACTGACATAGGTAGGCAGGCAGATATCATGGGTCTGGTAGATAGAGATGGTAATTCTTTTTCTTATGAAGGAGAGGGACCGTCTACGTTTTTGAATGAATACTCAGAGTTACAGAGAGAGATTATTGACTTGAGGCAAGAGGCAGTGTCTAGATTATACGGTGGTCCTAGACGCACAGAAGGTACTCAAGAAAGATTATCTGCAAGTATAGCAGAGAGAGCAGCTAAGCTTAAAGAGATGGAAAAAATTATTAACACTCCTCAGTTTCAAGCTTCTCTTAAAGCTAATCCTGCTTTACAAACACGTTTAGATAATATAAGAGAAGAGTTAAATACAAGACAAGATGAGTTCATAGCAGCTAGACTTCCTCCCGGAGTAGTTAATGAGGCTGATATTTTATTCGGTCTTAGAGATTTAAATGACAATCCTATTGAACTTGAACCGGGAGTTCCCATAGTAACTCAAGAAGCTGCTACTGCTTATCTTGATAACTTGATGAAAGCTCCTATACCAGAAGACCCTAATCTTTTGTCTAACTTACCTATTGCTCAAGAAAGATTAGCTCTGGCAGATCACATTAAAAAACAAATTCCTTTTCTTATAGTTGATCCCACTAGCAGAGTAGAACTTAGTCCCAGAAGATTTGAAGTAATAAACATTGTAAGAGAAGAGAAACTACCTCCCAACGTAACTGACTCTGCAAAAGAAAACAAAGCAACCAAAAGTCTTGAAGCAGAGGCAAACGGGCAGGGTGCAAGGAGAGGTGGTGACCCTGATAGCAAAACTAGTAATGTTAGGGACAATAGTTCACAAGGAATGCTCAACAGAGTCAATCTGTATATGAAGTATATGTCTTCTAATAAAAGATTAGCTGACAGATACCCCGCGCTTAGACCTATATATAATTTAGTAAAGCAGTATAATGAAGAGTGGTTCTCTATAATTACCAGAGGTCTTGAGGGCAGAACAGTTGCCATGGCTCTAACACCTGAGAAAAGAAAAGTCTACAGAATTGCACGTAACATTGCAGATGACATGGGCATTCGTATAGAGTTCACGGGTGTGTCAGATGTAGCTGGTGCCACCACAGCTACTATTCAGATACCGGGAGATACTTTTCAGGAGAGGCAGGACTATGTTCAAACTGTTAGTCCCTATGCAAATCCCTACGAAACACGAATGGGACATTTAAATGTTAAGAACTATATACAAGATGGAGAGCAGACCTTTGAAGGAGGTGCTATCACAACTGAGAACGGTGTGATAACTATCAATGATCAGTCAGTTGTCAATGCTCTTCAACAAGAACAAGAGACAACGGACTCTATGTGGGATGATGTTATCACCACTAATATATTTAGGGTCAAAGAAGAACTACAAAAACAACAAAATAAAGCCAGAGAAGAGGGCGCTACTCAAACTGATTTTAGTCAGACAATAATTAGCGTAGAAAATTCTATTCTAGCTCAAAGAGGTGTAGATAGAGAAGCACTTACCATACCAGAAGAACATTTACTTTTTTTAGAGGCACTACAAAAAATAAGAACTGATCCTAAGATAATAGGAATGCAAGATAATAATCCAATGCTACCTCTTATCTCTAGTGTTATAGAAACTTTAGAGGCTCTAACAGAGGGCAGGAGACAAGGTTACTTCCCCCGTGTGCGTAACGGTGATGTTATTATACGTGTCTACAAAGAAGTTCCAGAGGTAGACTCAAAGGGTGAAGTGCAAATGGTGAGAAGAGTTGTCTATAGAAGAGACGTACACACTCCCTTGTTTAGAGATAAGATAGGGTACGCTAAAAAGAAGTACGAGAGTGATCTTAGAAATTTTTATAGAGAGGGAGAAGAGATAACATTCTCTCTTAAAAATAATGAGAACGCTAATATAATAGATGGCAGAGCAGGTGAGCTAGATAACATGACTATTCTAGAAAGTATCCTGATACATGAAGCTTCTCTCAATGATGAGTATACAGGTAGAAAAGTTCTTTTTGAAAATGATGACGGTAAGACCATAGACGCTGCTCAATACATAAGACTGTTAGGTGAGCAGTACAAGAAAAGAAAAGCGTCCGCTGGTTTTGGAAAATACAGGCAGCACAGAAAAAACATTCCGGGTTATATAACCCCAGATAACGAAACAACCTATCACGATAATGCTTGGGCGCAGTATGTTACTTCTCTTGGTAGATTTGTGGCAAAAACTAGAACAAATGCAGAAGCACTGAATGAGATAGACAAACTAAAAATAAAGTCAACCGCTTCTAACTTGGAAACAGGTAGGTTTTTTAGCGCAACGCCAGCAGAGGTTGCTCAAAAAATGTGGGAGAATACTATCTCTCCACAGGGTGCTGCCTCTGCTCTAAAGAGCTTTGCCTTCTATGGTTTTCTAGGTGGTAACTTCTCTTCTTCTTTTCTTAACCTGACGCAAAACTTTGTCACTGCTTCTCTTCTTTACGGAGCTTACGGTGATTTGTTCCAACCTAAAGTTAGTAAAGCCACAGTTGCAGCGTCTGCGCTTTCTATATACTACATAAAAAATAACAACGCTTTTCTTAAAAAAGATAGAGATGCTGTTGCAAGGATGCTTGTAAAATACAAGGCAGCTAAAAATTTAGATGAAGGCAAAGATCAGTTTGATAAATTATATAACCTACAGGCAAGAGGTTCCATAGGTAGAATTAATACTGATGCGCTAAGTGCCAACGCTGATCTCACAACAGACTACTGGTATGATAAACTAGGATTAGAAGCTGTAGAAAATACAGCAGAGAAAGGGCTAGACCCTAAACAAATACAAAGGTTTAAACGCTTCTTTAGAACTGGAAAGATACTTGTAGATGGTGTCTATTCTTCTACTGAGATAACCAACAGAATAGCAGCTGCACTGGCCACCTATAATACTGTAAAGGCATCACCTGAAGGTCTTGGTCCTCTTAGAGAGTTTGCCAGAAACACTGCCAGTGGTGTAGATAATAAAGACGCAGACCGCATTCTAGATATAGAAGATGCAATGCAATATATCATAGATGAAAGTCAGTTTAATCTAAGCGCATTCAACAGACCACGGTTGGCNTTTGCAGGAAAAGGTCTAGGTGCAGTGGCTCTCCAGTTTATTCCGTTTGTCACCATGATGCTAGAGGTATATGCCAATGCTATCACCAGATACGGTGGAGCAGACTACGGTAGCATACGCTCTGGTGTTCTCAAGCTAACTCCACAGGGAAGAAGAACACTGGCCTTTTTAATTCTACCTCAAATTATTTTAGGTGGTATGTTTGGGCTTCCCTTTGCAGATGATATGAAAGAAGTTATCAAAGCCTTGGTAAGATCACCTGTGGGTGTATCACTGGGTCTTCAGCAATCTGATATGGAGTTAGCTTTTTATGAGATAATGACCAGCACCTTTGGACCAGAGGCTATGACACTTGCAGAGGCTATTGCCAGAGGTCCTATCAAAGCATGGGGTGGTATAGATATTGCACAAAGAGTGGCGCTCTCACCTTTTCGGTCTTTGATAGAGGGAACCACAGGAGAGGCATCTACTGTATCTCTTCTTACTGGACCAGCTGGTGCTTTTTTTGGCACAGCACTAGGAAAATCTTTTGATGCTTTTGAAAGAGGTGACTACGGTAAAAGTTTATTAAGACTCATACCACTGGCCATGACTCAGAATATTATAAACGCTGTTGAGGCAGGAGAAGATGGTGTCTATACAGGAAAAGGTAGACCTCTGGCAGACGGCCTAGGTGGTCACGACTTACTGCTGATGACGCTTGGCTTCTCTTCTGAAAATGTATACGGACCTAGAAATAGATTGTACATAGAGAAAGCTCTTGCCACCAAGAGCAATGTTATGAAGGACAAGTACCTAGACAGGATTGTACGGCTGATGGTGCGTAAGAAAAATGCAGACTCTGCAGAAGAGAAAAGAGAACTACAAGATGAGATGAACAAGTTGTACAAAGAAGTCAGGGACCATGACAGAAAACAGAAAAATATATATGATAAGATTGATCCTAACTACAATATAAGAAGGACAGCTGTTACCAGATATATTGATCAAGTTTCTCCTGCTGGTAGATACAGAGGAGGAAGAGAAGCTCTTGCTATAAGAAGAAGCCTTGATCTATTCAGGAATGAAGATAACAGGTGATTTTTTTTGTTTGTTAGCTCTCCCTCCCCTGCTAGTGTAAGACTATGCAGGATGAACTTAGAAACAAAACAAGGCATGTCTTTGTAGGGTATGACTCCAGAGAGCATATCCCTTTCAAGGTCTGTGCTCACTCCCTTACACGGCGGTCCTCTACCCCCGTGGAGATAACTCCTATCTATCATAAGACGCTGCGTCATGCTGGCATGTTCTACCGTGCTTGGCAAATAGATGAGGACGGGCAGTACTATGATGACGTAGACAATAGGCCTTTCTCCACAGAATTTTCCCACACCAGATTTTTAGTACCTGAGATAGCCAGAAGAAACAATCTCTCTGGGTGGGTACTCTTTTGTGATTCTGACTTTCTTTTTCTCTCTGATGTATGTGAGGTATTCAAATACTGTGATGATGACTATGCCGTTATGTGTGTTAAACATAATTATGATCCTGAAGAAACCATCAAGATGGATGGGATGCTACAACAAAACTACAACAAGAAGCTCTGGTCATCCTTTGTCCTCTACAACTTGGACCATCCAGCAAATGATAGACTAGATGAGGTAATGGTAAACAGTGAAACAGGTGGTAACTTACATAACTTCTGCTGGCTTGACAGTGATGACCAGATTGGCAGCTTACCTCACGGTTGGAATTATATTCCCGGTGTTAGCCATGGGACTAATGACATCCACGCTGTGCATTTTAGTCTTGGCGGTCCTTGGTTTGATGGTTACCAAGACAGTGAATATGCTGAAGAGTGGGAAGCAGAGCTTGACCACTTTGAATTTAGCCTGAGTAGTTTTAGAAAAATAGTGGAGATATTCTAGCATGAGTAAGTATGACATTGTAACATCCTTCAATCCTGATGGTCTGGAACTGTACGGGAGGAACATGCTGAACTCTTTTGTTGATCACTGGGAAGAGGACATCAAACTACATGCTTGGTTCCATGACTTTGGAGAACAAGCATTCTATCTCAGGTTTAAGGAGTTAGACATACCATCTCAACATATCAACTACTGTAACCTAAACAACGTAGAAGATATGCTGACCTATAGAGAGAAGATGGAGGTGCACAATGGCACAGAGGGTGGGCGCATTGACTACAACTGGAGACTAGACGCTATCAAGTGGTGTCACAAGGTCTACGCCCTGACAGAGACTGCCTCTGATATTCATATGCTACAGAATAAGGATTGGCTTATCTGGTTAGATGCAGATACTATAACACATTCTCCTGTGACCAAAGAGTTTCTTGACTCTGTGTGTGATGAAGAATATGACGTTGTACATCTGGGGCGCACAGCTGCTGACTATAGTGAAACATCCTTTGTTGCCTTCAATCTCAAGGGTAGACCTGCCAAAGATTTTCTGGCTGATCTACGAGAGACCTATGATAACTGTGAGGTAACTGCCTTTAGAGAGTGGCACGATGGCTTTATCTTTGAACGTCTGCTGAAGCTGCACCAGTATCATGGACTGAAGGCACTGAACCTGACGCCTGATGTTCCTGATCTCAATGCCTTTAGTTTCTCTGTTCTGTCAGAGAAAATGGAGCACTTCAAAGGTGATCTAAAACACGGTGTCTCAAAAGATGTAAGTCTTGAGCATCACAAGAGATACAAACAGATCAGTGAGATAATCCACTTCTACAAGTGTAGCAGCTTTATTGAGACTGGTACATACAACGGAGGGAGAGCCATACAAATGGCAGACGCTGCCTTTGATTACCATGACAAGGTAACCTATGTAGGGTATGATCTGTTTGGCACAGCCACGCCAGAGATGAACGAGAAAGAGTTTAACTCTAAGGCAAACAACACTGCAGAGTCTGTGTCAGAACGGCTGGCAGAGTATGCCATAGAGAAAGCAAAAGAGGGTAAGACCTTTGAGTTCAAGCTGGTTGAAGGTGATACCAACGAGACCCTGCTGGATAAACCTGTGGCTGATCTTGTGTTTATTGACGGTGGTCACTCCTATGAAACTGTATCACATGATTACCATCAGCTGATGCACAATAAGGTTGTTGTTCTGGATGACTACTTCAGTAAGGATGACAATGACAACTGGCCAGAGGAAGAACACAGAGGTGTCAATAAACTTTGGACAGAGGAGATCAAAGAAAGAGAAGATGCCAATGTGTACGTGATACCTTCCAATGATCCTGTCAAGGGTGGTGGATTTACGCACCTAGGTTTGGTTCTTGATCCTGACCTGCCCAAGTTCAAGGCCAGAGTTCCTATCATTGTAACGCCCAAGGACTGCGTACCCTCTGATGATATTCAGAATAACATCAAAGAAAATCTAACAAAAATTGACAGTTGGATTGATGAGAAGTGCAGGATCAATAACGAGATTATCTTTGTTGTATCTGCTGGTCCTTCTCTGGATGTTGCTCAGATCAAAGAAGATAAAGAGATGCTAGAGGAGGGTAACAAGACTGTCAAGGTTGTCTGTGTCAAGCACTCTCTGCCTATCCTGATGGACAATGGACTTGTTCCTTGGGCATGTACTCTGCTTGATCCAAGACCAGTGGAGGGTGTGTCCACTCACGGTGTGGTCAGGAGCACACTCTTTGAAAGCATCAACCCACGTACTCACTTCTGGGTAGCGTCCATGACTGATCCATCTGTGGTGGACCTGCTCAAAGATAAGGGTGCTCACATTGTAGGCTGGCACGCTTTCTCTCAAGCTGTCAAAGGGGGCATCGAAGGATCAGGGAAGGATGCTCTGATGATCACCGGAGGAACCAACGCTGGTCTTAGGACCATTGGCATTGGACACACCATAGGGTTCCGACAGTTCCATCTCTATGGCTTTGACATGAGCCTTGGGAAGGACCCCTCTGAAGCTGATCAGAAGGCTCTGGATGAGGAGGGTAAGCCAAAGTATCTCAATGTATCTGTGGGAGACAAGAGCTTCTGGACTACAGGAGAACTGCTGGCAGGTGCACAGGACCTAGAGAAGTTGTTTAAAACCTGTAAGGATATGGACCTAGATATACAGTTCAAGGGCGCAGGCATGGGTCAGGAGATATGGGACATTGAGAAACCAGAACCATGGAAGGGGTATCAACAATGGGGGATGTAGTTAAGTTTACAAACTCAACAGTTCTAAACCCAGACGGTAGTTTGAATGAAGAGGGCAGAGAGCAAGCGTTGCAGCATCTGAAGAAATGTGTTACTCTTCTTGAAGAAAGAGTGAAAGAAGAAAGCATTGACGGTGCTGTCCTTCTTATGTTCAAGGACGGTGATCTGGCAGAGGATGTGATGGCTGGCAACATAAAGTCAACGTCACTTCTCTTTGTCTTAGAGTATATCAAGAATGATATAATAACTGGAGCAAATAAATTTACACAGGAGATACTGGACGATGATTGAAACTATTCTTATGCACAAGGCAGAAATTATTGAAGCAGTATTAGGTGTTGTTGTGGTGGCCAGTGTAATTGTTGGTGGCACCAGAACTCCTGACCCTGACTCTTGGCTAGGCAAAGCTTACAAGCTTCTTGAGTGGGCATCTCTTACCTTTGGTAAAGCAAAAGAGACTGGNGAAAAGTCAGTTGAAAAGATTGAGGTCAAGGTAGCTGAAGGTTCTACGGAAAAAGTAGATGAAGCCAAAAAATGAACATCCACTTGATGGACCTCACCCAACTGATTGACGCCTGATGCTTTCTATATTTGGTAACATCATAGGATTTATTACCAAGGTTATACCTATGCTCTTTGCTTACAGAGCAGGGAAGAAATCTGCACAGGTAGATATNCTAGAAAAAGAATCAGAGATAGTGGAGAAAGCTAATGAGATTGAAAGAAGGATTGATCGTATTCATAGCGATGCTGTCTCTGAGCAGCTGCATAAGCGTTGGGGCCTCCCAAAGTAACTGCAGTTGGGTGAAGCCTATCCTTGTACATGAAGAGGATGTCCTCACTCCAACCACAGCCAGAACTATTCTTACCCATAATGAAACATGGGCAGAGATATGCCCTAGGTAGAGATTTTAATCTCTCTAGGTTTTAGTTCTTCCGGTAGGAAATGCTTGACTTCAATGGTCAATAGCCCGTTCTTGAACGTGGCATCTGTCACCACATAGTGAGGCGCAAGCACAAACTTCTTACTAAAGTTCTTGGTAGATATACCCTTGTAAGCCATATGCTTTGCAGGTGTGTCTGAGTCCTGCTTCTCACCCTTGATGGTAAGTTCAAGGTTCTCTACAATAACAGAGATATCATCCTCTTCCCAACCAGCAAGAGCAACCTCCACTACATAGTTGTCACCGTCTTTGTATACGTTGTGAGGGGGATACTTGTTATCTTCATAGCTGATGTTGTTGAGAGCAGCTACTAGGTTATTCATGCCTAGCATTCTGTTGAACATATCAGTGGTCAGTTGTGTTTTGAATACATCATTCATCATGTAAACTCCTTTTCAGCAAGTTGTTAAGAGACCCGACAACTCGGCATCTCAGTTAGAATATAGCACACCTAGTCTTCTTTATCAAGTGTTATGTTTTCTCCCAGTTGTTTTATTTTCCCCACCAAAGATGAGTGATCCATCAGAAGACTGATCAGTGCTTGTCTAGGAACCTTTATATCTTTGGCGTTCTTTCTGGCTTTGTCTGCTGCTAGATGCAGTGTATCAAAGTCCTCGTCACTGGTGTATAACTTCACTATCTATCTCCTATATAGTTGGCGCTCCCGGCAGGACTTGAACCTGCAACCTACAGATTAGAAGTCTGTTGCTCTATCCAGTTGAGCTACGGAAGCTGTATCAATGCATCCCAAGAGGTGGGAAAGCACTTGGCACATTCTATCTCTACCAAAGAAGCAATGTCTCTGGTCTCCTCCTGTGCATCTATCTTGATCCTGAGAGAACACACTCTGGCAAAGGAGACAAGACTACCTGTCCAGTACCATTCAGTGAACATGCTCTGCGGGAGGACCATACGCGCCATCTCTGGTGCCACGCCTTTTCTCAGTAGTTCATTGTATGTCCACCTACACCTTTCAATGGCTTGTTCATAGTCATCCACCATGGCACGACCAGAACCAGTGGGAGGGTTGATATCTATCTCCTCCTCTGAACTACCTTGTTTCTTATTATCTGGTCTACCTCTCCAGTATTCTGGGTAATAGAACTCTGGTTCATAGTCAACATATCTCCTGCTGATCTCGTTCCAGACCAGACCTACCTGATGTTTACCAAGTTGTCTGGCCACAAAGATAGGAGCCTTGATCCTGAATTGGAGAGAGGTGTGGGCAAAGGGTGTCCAGTGGTTATGCTTGGCAAGATACTTGATCAGTTTCTCGTCTGACTCATTAAGTAGATCACGCACAGGTCCTGCCTCTGGTATTGATTCCCAGTCTGATTCCTTGTTGAAGGAAACTCTGGCAGCGTTTACCACTGTCAGGTCAGAACCCATGTGATCTATCAGTGTAACTTCCATACCGTTCATCCTACTAGACATCCTCCGCATACAGTGTTAATGACAGCTGAACCTATAACATAAGCTGAGATAGCCAGTCAAGAGTAAAAGCATAGAGAGTGGTAAGCCAGCCTATATCTTTCACTTCAGATCATTCCATATGTATTCCAAAGTCATCTGTAAACCCAGAGTCAGGAAACTCCTTGACCGGGTTAAGATAGGTAAGAATAATATCACACGCTTCCATTACACCTCCATCAGAGGTGTCCTTTCTAATTTGTTTTAGAAACGCGCAAGTCAGTGACTCTGCCATGTCTTCTTGCATTTCAACTACATATGATGTCATGTCTATGCTCCTATGTCTACTACTTCACATACACCNCCAGTGCAAGCTAGTTCCTGTGATCCACTGGTTGTGTCACCTNTCTCATANCCCNGTAGCTCTGTCCAGTCAATGATAGGTGGCATCTCTTTCACCATACCACTGTAGATATCTTTCTCAATGTCCTGATACGGTGCCTGCTTGTAAGAGTGATCAGAGAACGGGAGGAAAGATATACCAGAGAGGGAATCAAAATGTTCCCANCACCATGAACCCACAGCTAACCACTCATGCTCCTTGACAGAGATNGTAACAGATGGCTTGTGCTCACAGTAGTTGTCAGCTATCTTGAGCCACAGTTCCAGCTGCTCAATGGCACTCATGTCATACCTGCACACAGCACCTTCTGGGCTTTTCATAGGAAAGGAGAACACAGTTACACTGTCAGGCGCAGTGAAGTCTGGCTCTGCTGGTACACCTTTGTCCTTGAGGAACATGGTCAGCGGGTCCTTGTTATCACCTCTGACTGTCCTGACATAGAACGGGTTATGTCTTGCATGGATACCAGACGCTGCGTCAACAAGCTGAGACACAGTGCCAGAAGGTTTGACACAGGTGACCGCTGCACTCTGCTTAATGCCTAGTCTCTCTGCCAGTTTCTTGTTAGTCTTGACAGCTATGTTCCTCAGTTCTTGCAGTGTCTCTGGCTTGGCATTGTACACAGCAGGGCAGTCCATGATACCTGTCAGTGACACACCTAGCAGACGCTCCTCCTCTGTGGTATCTTTCCAACGCTTACGCAGGTAGCCAAAGTCTGTCAGTGTAGACTGGAACGTACCTAGGATAGTTGCCAACCTGATCTTTTCTTTCAGGGTGGCCACGGTGTCCTCTGCTCTGCAGATAACCTCTGACAGATTACAGAACTGGTAAGGGCGTAGGATAATCTCACAGCAGGGGTTGGTGCCAAAGTCAATGGACCCATCACGCCTACCGTTGGACGCTGCTTTCTCCTGTGCAGATGCACGGTTGAAGATGCCACGTTCTCCGCTCTTGCTCTCGTACAGAGAGAGCCATTCCTTCATAAAAATACCCATGTCAGGCTTCTCTGTGTAGCAGACAGAGTTGTTGGAGAGTGCACGTTGCTGGTTGTCTACCCACCACTCACCGCTCTTAGCCATACGCATACGCTCATCTGTAAGGTTGGAGAGTGAGATCAGAGCAGACCTTCTGACGCCACCTACCACTACCACCTGACCTACCTTGCACATGATGTCATGGCACTCTATGGAGGTGAGCTTTCTACCCTTGGCTTTCTTGAATGTTTGAATAGTAAAGTCAAACAGTTCCTCCAAAGGTGCAGGACCAGAAGCCCTACCACCAAACACTTTCAACCGCTCACCAGCGGGGCGTATCTTGCTGGTGTCAATCTTAGGTACACGGTTGGTATAGAGAAGAGAGATAAGATCACGCAGGCCTCTGGCCCAACCCTCCTTGGAGTCAGCAACAGAGATCACATCGTCTGTGTTCTCAAACTCTTGATCAGGTATGGTGGGNANNCTNTTNATATACTGACGCTCAACAGAGAANCCAACACCTGTACCGTTCATCAGAATGTACAGNCACTCGTCAAANGACCGGGGNGAATCAACAGGAAGATANGAACAGTTNTANCCTGCCACGTTCTCACGCTTCAGAGCAGGACCAGCTGTCATCAGTGCTCGCATAGAACCAAGAACCTTGAGCGTGAGCATTGCATCTCTTAGCTCTTTTAGTTCTTTGCCAAAGAGATCATAGCTGTAGTTGTCGCTGAGGTGTCGTACCATAAAGGACAGATACCTATCAACTGTCTCTTCCCATGTCTCTCTCCGCTGCTCTTCGTCTAACCAGCGTGAGTACCGGGACATATGAATAAATGACTGGTAGTTAGTCGGTAGAGTTATCTCTCCATTCGTCTTGGTCTGGGTCATGTTCTATAATCTCCTCTATGTCTTGGACAAAATATTCAAACTTCTTCACCGCTATCTCACAGGCACCGTCCCATATCTTTGCCACGGGTTCTCCCTCAAAGATTATGTATTCATCACTTATGTAGAGTTTGGGTTCCATGCGGAGTGCACCTCTTGAGAAAGCAGGATGTTGTCTTCTTCAGTGGTCATATCATATTCAAGCTGAAGAATCAAGTCTGCATAGTGTTTTACCTTGAGAATATCCATGGCACCTTCACCCTTGGTGCGGTGGCGGGTAATATATTTTACTATGTTACCCTCTAGGAAACCAAGCTTGTTTGCATGAATATATTCAACGGGTTGGATTTTGCACTCTTTGTAGTGCGTACCACCCACTTGATCTTCTGTTGGCCTCCTCTGAACTTTCATACTCTTTTATCTCCTCTTTGATCGTTGGATCATGTAGAATAGCGTTGATCCTCTTTCGTATAAACGTAACTTCCTTTGTATCTATAATCTTTTTTGCATAAGATGTCAAGGCCTCTGGTTCAATTCCTGCAAGAAAACACACAGTTTCTTTATCTTCTGCCGTTACTCCTACCTCAGAGGTGAGCCATGACCTTGCTTGTTCTCTGGTCAAAGATGTATAGGTGCTGTCATTTATATGGTTAGGCTTAGTAGCATCCAGCAGCTGCTGAAGAATAACACAAAGGAACAGAACTCTCTCAGGAGAATGTGATTCATGTATACCTTCATCTAGCACAGAGTCAATGGCAAAGGAAGAACCCTCGTAGCTACTGCCCCATGTCACTGGTTTGTTCTCCTACTCTTTCTACTTTTACTATGTCCTTCACTCTTTTTCTATAATATTTTTTACCTTTAATAGTTTTCATGGGTTTTTTATTCACAAGTTGTATTAAATTGTGACCATGATAATTATTATCTTTTCCCCACCCTTTTAAATTATCAACCACAATTTCTTTTCCTTGGTGTCCAAAAGTAATTTTGTAAGGACCTTTACACCGTGCCTTTGTAGCTTTTGTTCTGTACTCAGGATCATCCCACCTAGCTTTAGCTTTTTCACTTTGCTTCTTTAGATATGCAGGGTCTTCATATGTTTCCAGAGGACAATAAAATCTAATACCACCTACGTTCTTGTTATAGTATTCTCTCTGGTCTGTTCCCTCTAGTACAGCGGTGAGCACATGGTACTTCATCTGATAGTACTGCTCGTAGTAGTGTAGGCCTCGCTTGGTCTCGTACTCTTGTATGATCTCAAACTTAAAGTTTCTCTTCCCAATCTTTTCTATCTCAGTACACAGTTCCTTGGAAGAAGAGGTATAGACTTTCCAATTGGAAGGCTTGTATCTTTTTCTGTGGCGCATCTGCCAGTACTGCTTACACCCTATGTACTTTCTGTGGTTCTTTTTATTGGTAATGATATAGACAAAACCAAAATATTTCTCAGGGTCAGGGACCCGTGTCTTGTCATCTCTAAACGTCCAGTGCATTTCGTTCATGTCCTCCAGTGCTTTGTCGTAGTCTTTACCAAACCAAACTTCATTGCAGTGATAGCAGTAACCGTGGCTATCATAGTATACAAATCCATCTGATGATCCACAGAATTTACATTCTTGATAGGATAATATAATAGATTGATCAGGGCGCTGTGCCATTATACAAAGTCCTCTTCTACTCTGGGTTCTTTTTCTATGTGAGTGAAATACTCTGGACCTCTGGAGTAGTTGTACTTACGCAGGCCTGTCCCATCATTGGCATCCTTCCAGCACTCTACCTTGTAGTCACAGTACTTACAATTGAAACTTAGTTTCTTATTACCTGATGGTTCTTCTATCTCTGAGTAGCACCTGTCTGGAGGATCAGTGTCAGGTAGCGTATCCTTCAGGTAGGATATCCTCTCAGCTGGATCAACATTGGTAAGAGGAACCTGTAGTAGATTTAGATCACCACCGCTCTTGTCAATGGAGAGGAAGTACCCTTTCTCTTTACCTAGGGCAGCACCGTAGGAACTAAGCTGATAGATATAACCAAACGGATCATCACCTCTGATGATAGAACCGTCCACAAACTTCTTGAAACCGTAGGGTGAGGCAGACTTAACATCTACTAGCTCACCGTCTATGATACAGTCAATGTGTCCCTTGACCTTCTCAACAGATACTTCTTTCTGACAGTCCTCCACTGTGTGGCCAGCTTCTCTGGCAAGAAGGAGGACGAAAGCTTCTAGTATGTGACCAAGACAAAAACGTATTCGCTGGCTAGTTGTTAGCTTTTCTTTTTCGTAGCCGTTGAAATCATACCAGAGCTTTCGGTCCTCTCTCCCCACTGCTGAGAGTCGCAGCTTACCCGTGCTGTCCCGACTTGACTCCTCAACAAAAAAGTTCTGCATTACCTCCTTTAGTTCATCCAAAAAGATAGCAAGATTAGCCTCTTCTGGGACACTCCCCTCTTCTAAACGATAACCTATGTCGTCCAGAAGAGTACTAATCTTGCTAGTCATTGACTCTACCTACAACCCATTATCTTCTGTGGTAAAGTCTTCCTCTCCAGTGTAGCCACCATCCACTGCACTGAAGTCCTCTGATGCTCCTCCCTCGTAAGGGACAAGCTCCAACACTTGGACAGCGTCCAGATAGAACACGCTCTTACCTGCCCACTGTCCTTGTTCCATCTCCTTGGCGCGGAACAGAACATTAACCTTGCTCCCGTTACCAATGGCAGTGCCAGAGATATCGTTCTTCTGTGCATCCACCACTCGCGGAGCAGGGAGCGCCTTACCGTCACGGGTGAAGGCATTCTTCTTGAACTTGAAGAACGGGCCACCACTGGCATGGTTCTTCTTCTTACCGTCCTTGACAGATGCGGAGGGGTTCATACCCTCAATCATCTTGACTGCCTTGGCATCCAACCCAAGGTCAAGGCACCATTCAGTGTCTTCCCTAGAAGTAGTCTGATACTTCTGTGCGGGATTGTTAGGATCAAGTTTTGCCCAGTAAGCTGTACCTTGTACAATTGGCATGGTCTCTAAGCTCCTTTCAGTTTACCCAGAATATTCTGGAATGTTTTGATGTTACAGTTCATAGCATCTTCAACATAAGATGTCAAGCTTTTTTTATTCTTATTCTCTTTTCTTTTTATCTCATCAGTGGAGAGGTTGTGGTGCATCATGGCATCACGCTCTTTGATAAGTGCATTGTTCTGTTCAATCAGTTCACTGTTTCTGATGTAAGACTTCTGTAACTGTTCTTGAAGATCAGCTACATTCTTCTCAAGAACTTTAATGTCATAGTTTAAATTAGTTTCTACATTTATAGCCATGGTTACTGCTTCACCTCCTCTGGCTTGGTAAGTTTAAATAAAACATACGGTGGGAAACCTTCACCCGGCTCTATCAGGAGAGAGGGTGACTTATCCTGTGACCAAGGAGTATAACCCACGTACTCCCAAGTGTAGCCTTTGTCCATTTGTTTATCTACCGTGTCAAAATATTCTTGATTACCTAGTCCTAGTGGAACCAAGATTGCTGTTAAAGCTATTACCGCTGTTTCCATTTTAACTCCTTTCTAGTGTGTCTCTGCCCAGTTGGAACCTACGTTGTACTCTCCTGTCAGAGGACACTTTAAATTGTAGAACTCTCCTGCTTCTTTGATACTGTCTATGCCAAGAGTACCTACCATATCTGACAGGGGTTTGTCAACCTCTAATTGCCATTCATCGTGAACATTTGCAACAAAGCGAGCACCCTCTGGTAGCTTGTCGTTGAAGATGACCAAGCCACGCTTCATCACAATGGCAGCTGCACCCTGTAGCTGTGTGTTCAGTGCAGCGTGAGGAGAACGAATGAACAATCTCCTACCGTCCAGCCCCTTGATAAACCCTCGCTCTGCTGCAAGGGTCACACGCTGGCGCTCTGTGTGAAGGGCAGGGGTGGCCTCTAGGAACTTGTCTATCAGGTCCTGCCCGTCTGCTGGTGTGCCGTCCACGATCTTTCCTATCTTGGCAGCGCCTGCACCGTAGAGGAAGGCATAGATAAATGTCTTGGCCTGTGCGCGTGAACTTAGTCCTGCTCTCTCTTGGTTGGCTGTGTGTATGTCACCGGAGACAACAATCTCTGTGTACTCTGGGTCATTCATGTAGTGGCATAGCATCCTGAGTTCAATGGAACTGGCGTCTATACCTACAAGGTTCTGTTTTCTTGGGTTGCCCGGGACCCACAGTCTCCTGCACTCTGGACCATAGGGGGAGTACACAGCCGGGACCTGTGCCATATTCGGAGTGGCATGGGCCATACGTCCTGTGATTGTACGAAGGGTCAGCACCTTCCCGTGTACCCTGCCTGTCTCTGGGTTGATTGCATCTAGCCAAGAGTCCACCTGTGCTATGCGTTTCTGTAGCATCATGTACCGTGCAATCATCTGCGCCTCTGGCATGTCAATCTCAGAGAGAATGCTCTCGTCCACCACCACGTTGCCTAGGTCAGTCTTCTTCTCAGGGACCCAGCCCATCTCCATCAACCGCTCTGCCACCTGCTTACGTGACCCCGGGTTGAAGGGGATGTACTTGGTCTTTGTCTTTAGCTGCACCTCTGTGGGTGGGAAGGTATCCTGCATCTGCTCCTTGATAGTATTGAGTTCATCGGTCAGTTCTGCCACCAGCATACAGGCGTTCTGCTCGTCCAGCTTGAAGCCGTTGAACTCTTGCTCAGAGAGTATGGCTCTGACATTGTGCTCCAGTCTGATGCACCCCGGAGAGAAGGAAGACAGTTCCTTCTTCACCTGCTTGTATATCTTGACAGATATTCTGGTGTCCTGCATACAGTACTCTCCCATCTCATCAGAGTACCCCTGATAAAACTTCTCAACGTCAATGGCTATCTTTGGATAGTTGAAACGCTGGCCCCATGCTTCAATTGAATGACCTCCATCTCTGGTGGGGTTTGCAAGTTGTGAGAGAACCATGGTGTCAAGCATCTGCTCTGGTTCAAAACGTACACCCCAAAGAAGATCAAGTATACGAAAGTCAAAGTGAATAGCGTTATGCCCAAGAACCTTATCCGCTTGTGCCGCGTAAGCTGTAAAGCTATCTCTTTCTCCCTCTCGGAATAGTCTAGAGGTTTGAACTTCAGTGCCATCCTTGTTGTCCTCCAGTAGTATTGTACCCACGCACCATATGCGGGAAGGGTTGAATCCATCTGTCTCTATATCCAAGAACAGTCGCTTCATTATAGTACCTCGTCAAAGTCCTCTGCCTCTGTTGCATCAGTGTCTGCGTCTGACTCTGTATCTGTATCAGGATCGTCTATCTGTGTCAAGCGTCCTGTTGCACGGTCATAGTGCAGGTGACAGGCTGGACCAGTGAGGCCAGAGAAGCGGTTCTTTAGCACCCGGATCAGCGTGACATTCCTCCGGTAGAGGTCAGGGTCCTGCCCGTTCCGCTCCAGTCCCAGCACCATGTTACTCAGCTGACCTATGCCAGCGGTGCCGCGCAGTTCAGAGAGTGATGTCTGCCCTCCCTCCTCGTGCGGCTTACCAGCGGGACGCTTGGAGTGAGAGACCATGCCTAGCCAGATGTCCAGTTCAATGGTCAGGGTCTTGAGCTTGGTTGCGATCTCGTCCAGCGCCTTGCGCTCATCACCTGCGCTCTGGTCACTGACAAGAATGGAGATGTGGTCAAGGAAAATGTACCGACAGTCACAGGCATAGCGCATGTACTTGATGGTATCCACAATGGTGTCAATGTTGTTTGATCCAAAGGAATCAAAGAACACATACCGCCCCGTGGCAAGGGTCTCTTGAAAGGCGTCGTCCCACTCCTGCTGGGTAAACTCTGTGGTGGGCAGGTGCAGTGGCTTACCAGCGTAGAGGCTCATCATGCCACGGGCAGCGTCCTCCAGTGGCTCCTCTAGGAAGAGCAGGCCTATGTTATCCTCGGTGTGCTGTTGTATGTGGTAGCTCAGTTCTCTGAGCACCTGCGTCTTGCCCATGCCAGAGCCAGAGGTGATGGTCCACATCTCTCCCTTGCGGATACCATAGGTCAGGTCTTGAAGACCGTCCCATGGGAGCGCAAGGCTCTCCGGTGTGGGTTGGTTGAGCAGTCGGTCCAGCAGGTCCTCACCCCTGACGATGTTGGCAGGAGTATAACGCTCTGCTGCAAACCACCTCCGGGTGAAGTCAGCGGAGCGGTTCTCAATCAGGTAGTCGCACGGGTCCTTGCCCTCGTCCAGCGTCACCACCTTGCTCTTATTGGGGAAGAGCTTGGATATCTGGTTAGCTGCCTGCGTTCCGCTCTCGTCACGGTCAAAGCAGATGACGATCTCCTTGAAGGAGTTGAGGAAGTTGTAACTGTTCTTGCAATCCTTGAGGGCATTGCCTGCACCGTTCTTGATGGAGACAACAGGGTAGCGAGAGCCTAGTAGCTGGTAGGTGGCCAGTGCATCTAGCTCACCCTCCACCACGGTGACGGCCTTAGCAGTGGAAGAGCCAAAGACATGCTGACCAAAGAGCATGGCCTCCTTCCCGCTCCCCTCCCAGATGAAGGACTTGCCCCTCCCTCTGACCTTGTTGGCAATGTGCTCACCCGTGGTGTTGTAGTACGGGTAGTAGTGGTTGGTCTCCTTCCCGTCCTTCATGTTCAGCGTGACGTTGAAGAGTTTGCAAGTCTCCTTGCTAATCTTTCTATTCCTGATATCTTCAAAGGTCCCTTTACTAAGGGAGACAGAAGAAAACAATTCCTCTGTACTTTCTTCTTGTTCTGTTTCTTCAGTAACTCCGTACTGATCTAACATACTTTGCATCTCCTCTGGTAGTTCTTGTTTAGAGTATCTCTTCTTCTCATTCTTACAAGCGTGAGAGAAACAGTAACCGTGTCCGTCAGGGTAAAGTGCAAAGGCATCTGAACTGTTACCACAGGGACACGCTTGGTGTGTCACTAGTGCTTCTTCTTGATTTGTTTCTTCTATCATTCTTTATTCCTCAGATCAAGAGTAAAAGGAAGACAAAGATAACCCATCCTATTGGTGATATTGCCATACACAAGAGTTCTCTTATGGGGTGTTCGTCTGGGTGATAATCATAATCATCTTTCACTAGTCACCCCCTGTAGCGTAGCTACTATCATCATTTTTTCTCCTTGTCAAGTTGTTTTTTTTCAAGTTCTTCAATTCTTTTTTGAAGCTGGTGCTTCTCGTACCTGTCAATCACAGTACTACCCACGGTTGCGCCAGCCATTATACCAGCGCACCCTGAGAGCACAGGTGCAAGCACAAGAAGTGCCAAGAATATTTTCAATGAGTGGTCCACCATTCTGGTGTACGTGTGTAGGCCCACTTGGCAAAGTATGCCTTCTCCCCTATGTAGTAGTTACGATAGGCTTGGACCGCATCATCTGGTACTTTGTACTGATCAGGCATACACTGTGGTGGTTGGGTGTACGCGCTCTCATCTGTTATGGAGAGGGGTGGTGTGCTCAATGCCTTCCTCAGTTTGGCATCTGTCTTGTGTACCTTATTAAACCTATACGTGTACTCGTTACAGAGAAACTTGAACAGGTGATAGGTCCACTCGTACTGCAGGCGTGATCCTCTGACCCACTTGGTGGATGGGTGGTTGAGGTGAGCAGTCTTGTACATGCCTAGCTTGTCTGCCTGCTCGTCACCGTCAAGAGTCCTGTGAGCGGTGCACAGCATCTGTGCTGTCTCTAGGATCATCTTGACGCAGTGCTTATCACAGTGCATCTCAGCGGCTGTGAGCGGATCAGGGTGTAGGTAGAAGATGTTCATTAGTCTAGTTGCTCCTTCCAGAATTTCTTTGCCCATTGGTATTTGGCCCAAGGTGATAGGTATTCCCATGTGAATGTCACAGGGCCAGTGTCTTTGTAGAATTGTTTTATCTCATTGTCAACCATCTTTTCCAGAGGTGACATCAGGGTGAGGCTCATCATCATTGTACGCTGAACTCAAAGCGTAGCTGGCGTGGATCATCAGGAATATCTAGCTCCTCGTCCGGGAGACCTAGCTCACACTCTGACTCAACAAGGTTCAGGAAGTCATTGATTTCATTGATAGAAACCTCATGCAGAGAGTAGTCTATATCTGCTATGCCTTCCATGTAGTCCCATAGGTCAGGTGGTATTTCATCGTGGTCCTTGTAGTTGTATAGCTGCATGTCTAGGGTCCTCCCACTCATTTCTTTCTCTCCTCTACCACATCTTCAATGACCCATGTGTAGTGGTCATGGAGCCAGTGCTCCCCTGTCTTGGACACAGGAGATACCTGCGTCACTGGTTCAGAGGAGAGGGAGGAGATGGGTTTCTCCACCCACTTGACCCACTTCTGGTCAGCTGCACGGCGTACCCACTCGGTACGGGGAGGGTTAGAGGGACGAATGGTGATCATGTGTATGATCCTCCTTGGTTGGGGTTAAGTAGTAGTAATAGGCAGTTTATACACGTGCCTAGGTGTCACTGTCAAGAGAGAAAGGTTAGAGTTATCACAGGTGATCAAGTCCTGCCTTATCGTCAGCTATCTCCTTTATACTTGCCAGTTGTTTAGGCGGCAATCAACAACCGTTGGAACGCTCCGCTGTTCATCCACTTGTTGACCTGCCGGGACCTGTCCAGTAGAGAGCGAGCCACATTGTCATTGGTGGCTGATCCCTTGATGGGGAACTCCTCAGAGTTGTGAGAAGAGTAGTAGGTCAGGGCAGATGCCAAGGCCCAGACATTGGAGCCACGGGTGCTGACCTCCGTAAGGTATTGATCTTTCATCCTTTCCTGCATTCTCTCGCTCATCCCCGGGAGTGCTTCGATGGTGGCCTCTGCCTGTGTCACCATGATGTCAGTGCTTGCCATCACCTGATACCGTTGGATGTCCTTGTAGAAATCGCGGACCACCTTGTCCATGTCTAGGATAAAGTTGGTGAGGTTGAACCCGGAGGTGTGGCGCTTGTTCCCCTTGGTGTAATCACCAGAGATCATGCCGTTGGTGCAGAAGAAATCTAGCAGGCCAGTGACAAAGCCGTTGGAGGTGGACCCGTCATAGCTCTGGACCAAGGCAACGGTGAGAGCCACCTCTGTCTGGTGCTTGCGTGTCTCGATAGGTTTGGAGAACGCGGGGAAGGTGTACTTCCGGGACCTGACAGCGGACCCATGGGACATATCGTCTTTGATCTCTAGGTCCTTGAACTTATCATTGGGCAGGGCGCTTATCAGCATGGCCTCTGTGGCCTCTGTGAAGTCTCGCATCTGGGTGACCTTGTACCCGTCACCCACTACTCCGGTGGGTGAACCTGTCCACGTATCAACCAGCACCTTGTGACTGTCCAGTGCGGTGAGCTTCTGGCCCTCCAAGTTATACAAGTCACTGGAATGGTGAGGTGTGCCATGTTCATACCACAGGTTCTGTTCCTCAACAGGTGCAAGAAAACGCTGGGCTTGCTCTGTCTCATTGTGTTCATTGAACAGGTCTTGTGCAACCTGTGCAGTGGGTGAGCGAAAGCTAAGAACCTGTGGCTCTTGGCGTGGCATATCAAGTATTACGTTGTCCATCTGTTCTGGTTCCTTTCTCAGTTGATTGTTCTAGATACTTGTACAGGGTTGATGTTGGAGATGTCAAGGACTTCTTTTACAAAGGGGTCATCCTCCTCCTTGACCATGACATCTACCACTGTGGACTCAACGTGTCCCGCTTGGACTTGCGTACCCATGCCCGTGAGTTCATCNTACTCTATGCCAAAGCTGATGGCAGAGGTGCACAGGGTTTCAAGGCAGTCCTTGAGCGGGAGGACAAGGCCGTCCTCTGTCTGTACCATGCCAGCGGTGGCGTCCACTGTGTCAGGGTTGTCCGGGTCAAAGGGTATCATCAGTGTGGTGGCGGTGAGTATCTTGTAGACTAGATACTTCTTCTCGTCTGCGTCCATTCTCTTTGGTTCCTTGTTCAGTTGGTTGGTTGGTTGTTTGGTTTATAGTCCAGCGTCCCGGTAGATGTCAACAGCTTTTTTCATTTTCTTCCTGTTGTATTTTGTGTCCACCTTCTGGACAGGGTGACCCTTGTTCCACATAGCCTTGGCCATGGGGTTGCGTGCAGGGGTGCCCCGCTCTATCTTGTCCAGTCTTTTGCGCTCACGTTTACGCATGGCCTTGGCCCTTTCTTCTATCTGTGCCGTTAGGAAGTCCTCTAGGTTTAGCATGTCCATAGTCTAGCATTCCTCCGGTGTTTCGTCAACCTCTAGGGCGAGGTCCTGTATGGCATTGAATGCCTGATCTGTGATCTCCTCCGCGTATATCTTACGCAGTCCCGGCGTAGACATGGGGAGCACCCCCTTGAGCCAGTTGTCTAGGTTATCCCGGAGCAACTCGGCAAGCTCAAGGTGGGTGTCAGATACATAGCGGGTGCCAGCAACGGCCCCGTATGGGCGTGGGTATAGCTTCTGTCTGCAGGTCATAGCGTCTAGTCCTCCTTTGCGTATTCTTCATATATGGCATACATCGTATCTACTTCTTCTATTTTCCATTCACCGTCACCAAGTTCTCCCGCTTCCCGTTCTGCTTCGTTTGCGAGATGTTCTAGCTCTTTGGCGTCTGCCTCCCGGTTACTGGTGACGGTTACCCGCACTGATTGCTGGATGGTACGGTATACCGTGAAGGTATAGGCTTTCTCTTGACGTTCCATTGTCTTAATTCTCCTCCATCAGTATGCGCTTGAGTTCCCCGACAGTCCGTCCCGTGATCCGGGAGAGTTCCCGGAGGGTCATATCTAGGTGACTGTCGAATAGGTCCTTGATGTCTTGCTCGTCCATTGCCATTGTCCTTGTCCTTGTTAAGAGTAGCCTGCCTCACGCTAGGTGAGACAGGCCGTGCTGTTTTAACCAACCCCTACACAAGTTAATCGTCCGTTGTTGGTGGTTGGATGGAACGTGCTTGCCCTTGCTCACGTGGGTAAAGCCGGTTGGGGTACGTTTCCCGTTTGCTAAATCGTTTTCCGCACGGCGTAACAACTCCAACACTTTTGCGCTTTGTTCTGTTACCGTGTTCCTGTTCATTGTTCGCTCTCCTCTGTTGGACAAGGGGGAATATAGGCTAGGGTGCTTCCCCCTGTCAAGAGTTTATATTGCACCCATATCCGCTAGTGTTGAAAAGTCAGCATGGGACATGGGGTCCGGGGTGTCAATTACAAAGCCGCTTGTGTCCTTTTTGGCTTTGCCCTTGGCATACAAGGCAACCACCACCCCTTGAGGGTCAAGGAACCGGAGGTCATCCGCATCCCCGTTGATCACGGGACGACCTAGGAAGGTCTCGGGGATATTGTGCTTATCCCGGAACACCACGGCCAGATTGGCCTTGTACTTGTTGGCGTAGGTCAACACCTTGTCGGCATATTCTGGATTGGCCTCAGAATAGGACAAGGTCAAGTGATAGTTCTCCGGGAGGTCTTTGGCCACTCGGTTGAACACCTTGGTATAATCGTAGAATTGTATTTCTGGAAACTCCCGGATGATATCCAGCCATGACTTATCCGACGTGCCATTGAGACGGATGACAGGTTGCACCCCTTTGCGTTTGCAATAGGCCGCGAACTTGGTCAGGTCCTGACGTAGCAGACGCTTGAACTCCTCCGGGTCAGACAGGAGAAGCTTGGTTTTCCGCTCCCGTGCAGCGTGTACACTATTGAAAGCGCCCCGCCCCGCAGATACTAGGCAAGGCTCATGGCACCCCGCAATGATGGACATAGGGCATAATTTTACCTCTGGAATAAGGTACAAGATACCCGTGATGTATTCGGAGCCGTCACCCTTGACGGTCTTTGCATTGGTTCCGACGCCTATGAGATTGTAGTTGCCCATAGTCCTATATCCTCACAAGTTGAATTGCAAACAAGTTGAAGTAAACTTCCACGCTTTGCAAGCGCAAACACCCGCCTACGGTGGTGTTAGGTATGCCATAGGTAGGGCGGTGTATGTTGATAGACTTATGAAATGAGAACGACATAGTATAAAACCTTGATGGTTGTTAAGGGTGGCCATGTTATGGCATACCGCATAAGGGAAAACAAGAGTAAAATGAAATAAATTTGTATTTTATTGATATCACAAGCAAGTTATTGTTTTATATTGTGTTTTATGTTCGTCCCTTTGCCTGTCCCTGCAAGAGTATAGCCTAGGCATCCGCCCCTGCGTCTACGTCTACGTCCACTCCCGTCTACTCCCGCGTCTACGTCTACGTCCACTTGCGTCTACTTCTGCGTCTACGTCTACGTCCACCGGGCCGGGACCGGGCACGCACCTGCGCGGAACAAACCAAGAACACGCGGCCGGAACATGCGGCCAAGCCCCAAGACCTAGCACATGGGCAAACACCTTGGCCAGCAAAAAAAAGTGAAGAAAAAAGAAAAAAAACGACATGGTNTCCTTGAAAACCGGACAAGACACCCAATATCCCTATTGTAGGCAATCGGCCTACGCAACAACTTAGGAAGACCAAGACAATGACCAAGTATATTTTAGCAGCTGAAAGCCAACAAGATACCGACGAAACCTACCTCCTCATGGGCCATTCCGGCCTCGGCGCTTACCAGCAGATGGCGCAAAGGTTTTATATGGGACGGCTGACCATAAACCGTGTCACCGGCAAGGCAGAAGACCTTTCCACGGCCATGATTGAAACCTTGCCGCACAGCACTTGGGCGCACGGCTTGGTACACACCCGGCTTTATAATGCTTTCGAGGAGGTCCGTGACGCGGGCCTGATCAATACCGCGTTAGGAACCGCCCCGGTTTCCAACTCTCACACTAGTGAGGTGCACAGCATCGCGGGAACACCGGAGTTTATCACCAGCCTTTACTCAAATGTGGTGTGGGCCATTCGCCGCATAGTGGACCCCAACCTAGGGAATTGGGAAGTCGGCTTCGCTGGAGCAGAGATGGACATCCCCACATATCGCGGGAAGTCCATATTTGTTTCATCCGTTGCGCTGGGCCGCGCATTTGGATTGTCCAAGCAGGAATTGGACACAGGAGCGATGGCCAAGTTTAACCATCGCATTGGACGCTCACGCGGGCCGCGCAAAGCATGGGAGCGTATGGGCAGTAGCGAAGGTTTTGAAGTGGCCAAGGTGGCCGCATGGAACGACTACCACAATGCGGGCGAAGGTAGGTTGAACAAGATCGAGATCACACCGGAATCAGTAGATACGTTGGCCGCTGTGATCCGGCGGAAAATTGAGAACACGCCAATCAGAAGTCTAGACGCTCATCTCATCTAGGACTTGCTGCTGAACTGCCCGGGCTGGCGATCTGCTGGCCCGGGTTTTTTTGTGCCAAAAATTTCCCTCGCTTCGCTCGGGTTTGATGTGCTCGCTGGTCGCTCGCCGGTTGTATTAAGGGGTTCGTAATGTGTCTCGCTAGACGCTCGACGCTTATATTAAGAACCCCTACCCCCCGGGACCCCCATTGTGCCGTCAGTGTCAATATATATAATGGGACCCCCATAAGCGGAGCAAATTTTACAAAAATCAAAAAACGGGGGTATTTAACGGGGGTATTAAAAAAGAACAACACAAGTGCTACTCCTAATAACACATAATATCTTTCTTTTTATTATTCTTTTAATAGTACATAATAACACATAAGAGTTCTCCTTGGGTGCCTTTGCACAGGGTAACATGAAAACAAAGATATTGCAAGACCCCTCCTTATAAATTATAATAAAAATTAATCTTCTTGTCTCCCCTTGGAAAGGGTCCTAGGTGTTACCTTACTATAAAGAGATACACAGAGCAGGTAATTTTTTAAGTAGACCTCTCTATGACAAAGTTCTAGGAACAGAGACAGAGTGGACAAAGTACTTTAATTTTACAGCGTGTTCCATAGACCCAGAGGAGTTTCTTCTTCAAGATCATTTTTATCACTGGCTATACCAGAGGCACAGGTACAAGGCGGGGGTACTTTGCATGGAAAGTAAAACAGTCTATAACTGGCACCAAGATACCAGCAGAGGTGTCTGTGTAAATTCCATACTATATACACCTGATACAATATCTTATACCTATTTCAGAGAGGAGCCAGAGGTAACTCACAGGGTCATAGACCTACAATATACTTCCGGCACCAGAGTTCTTTTCAACAATCAGAAAGAACATATGGTTGTAAACCACGCAGGTATCAGGTTAATGTTGACAGTAGAGTTTGAAGAAGACAAGGATTCTTTATCTTTTGATAATCTTTTAAATGAAATAGAACAGGAATACACAACAGATGACAACTAGTGAAGAAGTTCTATCAGGTGCCAAACCCAGACCCAATGCAAGATCAGAGGCCTATAACCTTACCAAGAAGCAAACCAGATTTGCAGAGGTCTACATAGAGACCAATGATCCTATTCATGCGCTGGTAGAGGCAGGATATGCCCCGGTAAATACCAAGGATGGTAGACTGGACCGTACCAGAACTGCCAGAAGAGCACAGCAGTACCTCTCCAATCCCAAGCTCAGAGCTTACATAGAGATGCTCAGAGAGGACGTTGTAGAGAAGGTATCTTGGAATGCACAGAAGGTCTTAGACAAAATGTACCAGACCTATATGAGAGCCACAGAGGCAGAGGACTATACCAATGCCAACCGTTCTCTGGAGAACATGGGCAAGCACCTAGGCATGTTCATTGACAAGAAAGAGATCAAACAGAACACCACCTTTCAGGGTGTAGATGAGGCCTTCACTCCTGATGTAGACAGTGACATCAAGAGACTGGCAGACATCTCTGGGTATTCTCTCTCTGTCATCAAAGGGGGCAAGGGAGAAGAATAAGTGGAAGGTGCTCCAGAAGAACACCAGCTAAGACTAAGAGAGAACCTGTACCTCAGAGCAGTGGAGACTGCCAAGACAGACTTCTTTTCCTATGTCAAGTTTATTGCTCCTTCTCTTGTCTCAGATTTCAAGGTGGGCAGACACATAGAGGTGCTCTCCAGAAAACTACAGAAAGTGGTAGACTCTCCTGACCCACAGAGACTAATGGTTTTTCTCCCTCCCCGCTCCTCCAAGAGCCTGCTCTGTTCTCAACTGTTCCCCTCTTGGTACATTGGGAACTACCCCTCTCACGAAATAATGAGCATATCTCACTCTGACCAGCTGGCCTCAGACTTTGGTAGAACTGTCAGAGATATCCTCAAGATGCCCCTCTACCAAGAAATATTCCCCGGAGCAACGCTCAGAGAGGACGTAAGAGCCGCTGGTAAGTGGAAGACCAAGCAGAACGGTATCTACTACGCAGCGGGGGTACGCTCACAGATAGCAGGGCGCGGAGCACACATTGCACTGATAGATGACGCCATGTCAGAGGAGGACGCCTTCTCAGAGGCAGGGCGAAGGTACATCAAGGAATGGTATCCTTCAGGTCTCAGAACACGCCTGATGCCCAACGGCTCTGTCATCATCATCAACACCAGATACCATGAAGATGACCTGTGCGGGTGGCTCCTCAACAATCAGACAGAGGATACCATACCTTGGGATGTTGTCTCCATACCAGCGTGGTTAGACGAAGAATCAGCACACCTCCTAGACCTTCCAGAGGGTTCCTCCTACTTCCCGGAGTGGAAACCAGACGAACTCCTCAGACTAGACGAGGCAGAGATCAGAGCCAACAACGGGGCCAAGTACTGGCAGGCCCTATACATGCAGAACCCTACCCCTGACGAGGGGTCCACCATCAAGTCTCACTGGTTTCAGAACTGGGAGCTAGAAGACCCACCAGAGTGTGAAATAGTCATACAGACCTATGACACTGCCTTCTCCACCCGGAGCACAGCTGACTACTCTGTGATACAGACATGGGGCATTTTTGACTGGCTCACCACGGACCTAGCAGGAAGAGAATACCTAGCACCTAACATGATCCTTCTGGGCAATGTCAGAGAAAGACTAGAATACCCAGAACTAAGGAGGACAGCACAAGACCTCTACGATGATTACAAACCAGATATCTGTATCATAGAAAAGAAAGCATCTGGTCAGAGCCTGATACAGGACATGAGAAGAGCAGGACTTCCTGTGTTGGATTACCTCCCAGATCGTGATAAAGTATCCAGAGTACATGCAATTACACCACTCTTGGAATCTGGGCGCATATGGCTTCCCAGAGGACGAGATTGGTCAGAAGACCTATTCGCAGAGGCTATACAATTTCCATACGGGAGGCACGATGATCAAGTAGACGCAATGGCAATGGCAATACACTATCTAAAAGAATCTTGGCACTTGTCCCATCCAGATGATCCCGACTACGAAGAAGACGAAAGCCAACCTAAGAATAAAAAGACTTATTGGAATTGGAATTAAAGTGGCCTACCTAACTTCTAACATACCTTTTTTCAGGTGTTTAGTACGAAAAGAATTTACACATAATCACGAAGACTACCAAGGAGAATACCTACACGCACTGGCAATAGCAGTCAACACAATACCAGACAGGTGTCTTAGTTTCAATGTTGTATTTACAGGTTGTGAAGCAGAGGATGGTGAGGATAATCTACACGGCGGGGCCATGTGGGCCAGAATGCCTATCACTGGTCTTGTTTCTGACACTCCGTTAGACGAGTTCCCAGAGCTTATGCCCACGCACTTTGCACAACCGTGGGACTGCTCTTCCAGAGATCACTCTGTAATTTTCATGGACCGTATATCTTCTAGTCCATGGCTTTGTAAGATAGGAGGTGTATTTCATACAGGTAGATACCTGTTCACTGTAGACTACACAGGAACTGCAATTGCAGATGACCCTGCACAGCACAAGCAGTCTCACGTTCTAGAACTTACAGATGCAGGAGTCTACACAGGAAATATTGTAGCTCTTCCAAATAACAGGGTAAGAGTGACAAACCCTGCAATGTGGACAAACGGAGAAGGTGCGCCAGACTTTGTACCTAGTCAGTATGTTCACTCTGCAGAAATTCACAACAGTTACATGGACCCTTATACAACTTTTAATAACCTTTATCAGCAGGAGGACCTAGAAGATGCAGAAGAAGAAGACGGCCAAGAATAGTAAAAAACCTATTGCCAAGAAATACGGTGGCAAACCTAAGATGCGTATGAAAATGGGCGGTAAGCCCAAAATGCGTATGAAAAGAGGCGGCAGAGCCAGATAAAGGAATTAAACAATGGCAGTTGAGCGTAACCCGCTAGAGGCAATGGAGCCAGAACTCCAAGAAGAAATGCCTGTGTCTAACTTCAGTGTCATGGGAGATACTCCTTCCATAGAAGCAGAGATGATGGCAGAGAACATTGTAAACTTTATGCCAACAGAAGACGGTGGCCTAGAGGTGGAGTTTGGAGAGATAGAAGAACTAACCATCTCTGGCCCCATGGGTTCCCACTTTGAAAACATAGCAGAGTTTCTGGAAGAAGGAGACCTAGAAGAAATAGGTTCTATGGTCTATGACAGTTACGAAGCAGACAAAGAGTCAAGGCAAGAGTGGGAACAAATCTTTGAGCGTGGGTTTGATCTTCTGGGTCTTAAACTAGAAGAAACCACAGAACCCTTTGACGGTGCCTGCACAGCTGTCCACCCTCTCTTGATAGAGTCCGTTGTCAAGTTCCAGAGCAAAGCCTCTCAAGAACTCTTCCCGGCAGGTGGGCCAGTAAAGTCTCAGATCATAGGAGCTTCTACCATTGAGCGCGAGAAACAAGCGCAACGTGTCAAGAACTTTATGAACTATCAGCTTACTCAGCAAATGCCTGAGTACTTTGAAGAACAAGAGCGTCTACTGTTTCACCTCCCGGTGATGGGTTCTGCCTTTAAGAAAATTTACTATGATCAGCTACTAGAAAGACCAGTGTCAGAACTGGTCCCAGTGGATCACTTCTATGTATCCTACAATGCCAAGGACCTCAGAACAGCTGACCGTTATACGCACCTGATCTTTCGTTCTGTCAATGATTTTAGAAAAGACGTAGTATCAGGAATGTACCTAGACGTAGACCTAGGCAAGCCTTCTGCTCCTGATATACCTGAGATGACNCAGAAGATGGACGAACTCATGGGCATTGATTCTTCTGGTATTGACCTAGAAGACCCTCAGTATGTTCTCCTAGAGCAGCACTGCTACCTAGACCTACCAGAACCTTACAATGACCCTGACGGTATTGCTCACCCCTATATTGTAACCATAGACGAGAAGAGCAAAAAGGTTCTCTGCATCAGAAGAAACTACAAAGAGGGTGATCCCAAGAAAGAAAAAAAGAACCACTTTATTCACTACAAGTATGTACCGGGATTTGGTTTCTACGGGCTGGGACTTATTCACTTCCTAGGTAACCTAACCATGACAGCTACCACTGCCATGCGTTCTCTGGTAGATGCGGGTCAGTTTGCCAACCTCCCCGGTGGTTTCAAGGCTAGAGGTGTTAGACTGGTGGGTGATAATGAACCTATCTCTCCCGGTGAGTTCAAAGAAGTGGAGAGCACAGGCATTGACCTGAACAAAGCCATCATTACACTCCCTTATAAAGAGCCGTCACAGACCCTGATGGGCATGATGCAGTTTGTCATAGGCGCAGGACAGAAGTTTGCAGACTCCACAGAGCAGGTAATTGCAGATTCTAAGAACTCTGGCCCTGTGGGAACCACCATGGCCCTCCTAGAAGCCTCTTCAAAGTTCTTCTCTGCCATTCACAAGCGACTTCACAAGGCACAGAAGGATGAATTTGAAGTACTGGCACAGATAAACTTTGACTTTCTCCCTCCCTCCTACCCCTATCAGGTGGTTGGAGGAGATCAAGAGGTGTTCAAGCAGGACTTTGACGGGAGAATTGATGTAATTCCTGTCTCTGACCCCAACATCCCCTCCTCTGCACACCGTATGGCACTGGGACAACTGGCAATTCAGCTGGCAAGTCAGACGCCTCCGGGTACTTTTAACATGCCAGCCCTCTACAGAGAGGTTCTTACAGCGGCAAACTTCCCAAATCTAGACGAAATCCTACCACCGGAGCAAAAACCACAGGCTCAAGACCCTCTGGCAGACATTATCTCTGCCACCAAGGGTCTTCCCATAGCTGCATTCCCGGGGCAGAACCACGAAGCACACATTCAATTCAAAACTTCCTTCCTCAAGGACCCTGCCACGGGCGCAAACCCCATGATGAAGCAGATCGTGCCAATTATCAATGCAAATGTCAGAGATCACATGATTATGAAGTACCAAGAGCAGGTTCTTGGCATGGTCAAAGCTTCTGGTGTTGCAGATGACCCACAAACCACAGAGATGGTCATGGCACAGGCAGCAGAAGAAGTGGCAAATGCCAACGCTGCCATGGGAATTGCACAAAGTCCAGAGCAACAGATGCTTCTACTGGAGAAAGAACGTCTTGAGTTTGATAAACAGAAAGCAGAGATGGCAGCTGCCAAAGATTCTGCTGATATTGCTCTCAAACAAATGGACATGGACCTAAAAGCCAAAGAGAACATGAATGATCTGGTTCTCAACGTAGGTAAAATGGAAGCAGACGAACGTAAAGAAAACCTAAAAGCTCTAGAGGCTACAGCTAGGTTAGAACTAGAAAAGCAAAGGTTAGATGATGACTCAGAAATTAAAGCTGCTAATACTGCTATCAGTACTCTTCAGTCTATTGGCAAGCAAATCAGAGGCAATGATGGCTGAAAATAATATAACTCAAGCAGATGTGGAAAGACTTATAAATTCTTTACGCATACCTCAAAAGTTAAAAGAACTGTTACTAAAAAAACCTTCTATGCTAACTCCTGCAGAAGAAGTAACAGTAAGTTCTCTTCAAGAAGTATATCCAGTGTTAAAGAGCATTCCTAAAGGTCCAGAAGAAACATACCTTGAAGTAGAAAAAAATCTTTTACCATTTCTAAAGAAAAATGAAGGACTGCTGTTAGGAACTAAAACAGCTGTAGAAGACAAGGGTAAAAAGAACCCAACAAAAGATATAGGTTATGGTCATAAACTAACAGCTAAAGAAAGAAAAACTAATAATGTATATGGTATAGATATATCTAAAGGCATAACACCGGAACAGGCAGAGGTTATATTAAAAAAAGATATAGCAAATAAGTATAAGCAAGCTTCTACAAAAGTTCCAAACTTTAGTAGTCTAAGTCCTACTGAACAAGCTTTAATAACTGACTTTGAATTTAATGTTAGAGGTGGTATAAAATCTTATCCTAAGTTAATGAAAGCAATTCAAAATAAAGATACCACGGGTATTCATTCTCAGTACAAAAGATACATGGGAAGTTTAGATAATCCTCTTAAACTTAGAAATCAAACTACTCTGGACAACTTTATAATTCCCATGGGTAGAGAATACGAAAGTAGCAAAGCAGCTACCAACGTGGCTAGTAATCCTAATCCTGAACCAAGAGCTATCTAGAATGCCCCTAACTCCCGGTAAAAGTAAGAAGGCTATCTCTGCAAATATCAAGAAGCTAAAATCAGAAGGTTATGATCAGAAGCAGGCAGTGGCAATTGCACTGTCCACCTCTAGACGTTCTCCCAAACGAGTATCTAAAAAAAAGCGTAGGATGACAAGAAGAAAATAGATATACTTCTGTTATGGATATATTCCAAGAAATAAAAGATGCTTTCCAAATTAAGCAAGAAAGTTTAAAAAATTTGCTTGCAGACGGACAAGCAGAGGACTATAACCAATATAAGCAGATAGTAGGCACACTCTCAGGAATTGAATGGGCCTACACTGAACTAAACAGAATTGTCAATAATAGAATGGAGAATGATTTAGACAATGATTAATCCTAACTTAGCAGGAGCTATTACAAATGATTCGTGGGTCACAGAAGGAGAACACCCGGACCCAGAGGTTCTTCCAGAGATTCCGGGGTATCATGTTCTGGTTCGCCCTGTCAGTATCAAGCCAAAGACCAAAGGAGGAATTATCCTTCCAGAGAAAGCTAGGGATGACATTGCTTACCTCACCACGGTGGGCCGTGTACTCAAGGTAGGAACTCTGGCCTACGAAGACAAGGACAAATTTCTTGGAGGTGCTTGGTGTAAAGAGGGTGACCACGTATGTTATCAGAAGTTGATAGGCACAAAGTTTGTTTATAAAGGTGTCAAGCTACTTCTTATCTTTGATGATCAGGTTCTGATGAAGATTGATAATCCAGAAGATTTAGACACTACCCTTGTATTAGGAACTTAAATGTGTTAAATATATTACTATGGCGTAACCTTAGTATTCGCACACTATGAGGAGACACTACGAATGTCGGAAGAACAAGTAGAAGCAAAAGAAAACGTAGCGGAAGAGCTAACAGAGTGGAGTGAGGTTGATCTTTCTCCTACAAATGAACAAGAAAAAATTGAGTTTGAAGTTGAAGACGCTGAACCAGAGGTGGAAAGCAAACCAGAGGTGGAAGAAGCGTCTCCTGAACCAGCAGCAGCAGCAGAGGCATCCAAAGAACTTCCTGAGTTGGAAGGCATAGAGACCAAGGGTGCTGAAAAAAGAATTAGACAGCTGGTCAAACAAAAGAAAGAGCGTGAAGCTCGTATTGCACAGTTAGAAGCAGAGCGTCAGCAGCTTCTTGAAACTGTTACAGAAAGAGATAAAAATGCTGTGGATATGCACAAGGTCAGCTATGACCAGTCTGCAAAACAACTACAGCAGCAAGCAGAGTTAGCAAAGCAGTCCTATCTAACTGCTTATGATTCTGGTGATAAAGAAAATATGTTAAAGGCTCAAGAGCTTCTAAACCAGACGCAGGTAGAGCTAAACAACATTGAACAGAACAAGAACCAACTGTCTCAGTACGAAAGAACACTAGAGGCAAGAGAGACTCAAAGACAGCAGCAACAGCAGCAGCAGGTAGATACAAGTGAATATGATCCCATGGCTGTGGAGTGGAGTCAAAAGCCTGAAAATAATTGGTTTGGTTCAGACAACATTATGACTGTGGCAGCTTTAACAATTGATGCTCAGTTAAAAGAAGAAGGTTATAATCCAGCATCTCCTGATTTTTATCAAGAGGTGGATTTAAGAATGAGACAGGAGTTTCCTCACAAGTTCAACCAACAGGTTGTAGAACAGGAAGTTCCTGCTCAAAGAGCTACTCAACAGGTGGTGGCAGGGCAGTCGCGCAGTCCTACCAACTCATCCTCTAAAAAGGTCAAGCTTACTCAAGAAGACGTAAGAATGGCACAGAAGTGGAATATACCTCTTGAGAAGTATGCTGCTGAAAAAGCACGGGCAGACCGTGCAGCAGGTGAGTATGTACCTATCAGTGGGTAAGTTAGCGCGTAATAAAAGTAACAAAGGAGCGTTTAAAGATGAGTAAAACAAGTAGTAGAACAACTCAAACTAGGGAAACTGAAACGAAAGAATATACATATACTGAGCCTAACTGGCTAGAGATTCCTGAACCTGTTGTAGACAGATTCACCAATGAAGACATGGTTCTCCGTTGGATACGCATCTCCCTCAAAGGTGAAGATGACTACAAGAACGTAGGGAATAAAATGAGCCAAGGTTGGGTATTTGTAACCCCGGAAGAAGTTCCTGAAATGTTACATTCTGCAACTGTTTTAGATGCTGGTCGCTATTCAAATTGTGTTGTACGGGGGGATGTCGCTCTTGCCAAGATGCCCCGTGGTAAGGCAAAGGCCAGAAATGATTATTATCAGGACAAGGCAAATGCCATGATGGACGCTGTAAATCAGCAACTGATGGCAGCTTCTGATTCTAGAATGCCCATTTCAAATAATAGCAAATCTAGTGTAACCAAGGGTAGAATGCCACAGTTCCAAAANTAACAGACTGCTGCTTATTCTACTCATCTTTAAAGGAAAGGAGATGGTAGTATGACTACTACAAAAGCCCTTAATGGTCTCACTCCTTCGCGTCGGTACTCTGGTGGTGCCAACACTCTGAAGACGAAAAACTACCGCATCAAATCAGCTGCGGCGGGTAGCATGTTCACGGGTGATCTGGTCCACGTAAGAGAAGGTTTTGTTTCTGTTGTTGGTAATGACAGCGGTGCCGCTGATCACCCCATTGGGGTTTTCATGGGGTGCTTCTACGAAGAAGACGGTGAGCCAAAGTTNCGTAAACATTGGCCNACGGGAACTTCTGCCAGCAATGCCTANGCGATTGTAGCTGANGATCCCCACGCTACGTTTGAAATTCAGTGTGATGCCAGTTCTTCTGTTGGNGANATCATGGAGTTCAACTTTGAAGTGACCAGAGGTGCAGGTTCTACCTTCACTGGTCGTTCAGGGTTTGGCCTNGATGTTGCGTCCAGAACTTCTGGTGTGGCAGCTATGTTCCGNATTATTGATTTCGTTGACGAACCCGGCAATGANATTGATAANGCTTCGGAGCGTGCNTTCCCGATTGCTGAAGTTCAACTTATCCACCANCAGTTGACCCGTGTGTCATCTGGCGCGTAACCTGAAAGGAGCTTAGACAATGGCTATTAATAGAGCAAGTATTGCCAAGCAGCTTCTTCCGGGACTCAATGCCGTTTTCGGTATGGAGTATGGAGAAGTTGCTGACGAACACGCAGTACTTTTTGAAACGGAAAACTCGGACAGAGCTTTCGAGGAAGAAGTACTGTTCACTGGATTTGGTAAAGCCCCTGTCAAAGGCGAGGGCGCTGCTGTCCAGTACGACAACGCGCAAGAGAGCTTCACGGCTCGCTACACGCATGAAACCATCAGTCTTGCTTTCGCTGTTACGGAAGAGGCAATGGAAGACAACCTGTATGACACGTTTGCCAAGCTACGTGCCAAAGGGCTTGCCCGTTCCATGGCCAGCACCAAGCAGACCAAAGCTGCTGATGTTTTCAACAACGGTTTCAACACTGCCTTCACGGGTGGTGATGGACANCCGNTGTTCAGTGCAAGNCACCCCACGGTGGGTGACGGCAACCAGAGCAACCTGATCGGCACTGCTGGTACGGTTGATCTCTCGGAAGCTGCGCTAGAAACTGCGCTCATCAGTATTCAGACGATGAAGGATGATCGGGGTATTCTGATCGGCTCCAATGCGGTATCGCTCCACATTGCGCCGGGAAACCAGTTCACGGCAGACCGTGTGCTGAATAGCCCGTATCAACCTAACACGGCTGATAACAACATCAACGCCATCAACAATCTTGGTATGATGCCGCAAGGTTACTATGTGAACAAGCGGTTCCAAGATGCGGATGCGTTCTTCATCAAAACTGACGTTCCCAACGGAACGAAGATGTTTGTCAGAGCGCCTCTTGCCACGAAGATGGAACCTGACTTTGACACGGGCAACCTCCGTTTCAAAGCCAGAGAGCGTTACAGCTTCGGCTTCTCGGACTGGAGATCGTTCTTCGGTTCACAGGGTGCCTAAAGCATTCTAAGGTGGAGGGGCTGTAAAAGGCTCCTCCACTACTTTTTTTCTTTAACATAGTTGAATGGCACTTCGGGTGCTGGTCTAGGAAAGGACTGTTCAATATGCCTACACATTTTCCAAACGGAATTTCTAATAGAACAAAGGGTCATCCCCTTTTTAANTANCCATATTTAGACCCTTCAAAGTACTACACGTACTTCGATGATTTCTTTGAGTACCACTCTGGTATCTANACNATNACCACCACTGAAGCTGGTTCTGGTAANGCCTCAGAGGAAATCACCTCTGGTGCAGGTGGCCAACTCTTGATCACCAATGATAATGCAGATAATGATTTGGACTTCTTCCAGCTGAAGGGTGAGTCTTTCAAGTGGGACGCTACCAAGAGAATGTTCTTCTCTGCTAGGTTTAAAACTAATGACGCAACGCAGTCAGAAATTGTCATGGGTCTTCAGATCACTGATACGACTCCTCTTGATGTCACAGACGGTATCTTCTTCCTTAAAGTTGATGCAGATACAAAGCCTGATCTTATTATTGAGAAAGACAACAGTTCTAGCTTGAGCGTTCTAGAAATGAATGCAATGGAAGATGACACGTTTGTCACGCTTTCGTTTGAGTATGATCCACTGGACGTTGCCACAGGTGGTGCCGTGTTCCGCGCTTATCAAGATGACGTACAAGTTGGTGAGATCACTGGCACAACCAATGCTCCTGATGATGAAGACCTGACGATCTCGTTTGGTATTCAGAATGGTGAAGCAGCTGCTAAGACCTTGACCATTGACTTCATTCTTGTAGCGGTGGAAAGATAAGCCACTACCTTGGAAAGCTATAAGCATTGATCTATAATAGGGGAAGTATCTTACATAGGTCTTCCCCTATTTTTTTAGGAGATAATTGAATGAGCACTACCCTTAGAATAGCGCAGGTAGAAAGTGGTGGAGGAGGTAACGGTCTCTTTGTAGATACTATTACAAGCACCACCATATCTGACACTAGAATTAGACTGTACACCTACGCTGTCACCGCTGCCTCTGAACTGGTGATTGGAGACAGTGCAGGACCTGTTATTAAACAACCAGTCCTTGCAGCTAACACAGGTGACAATGTATACATTGGAGATGATGG
>FUFK010046724.1_pt1 | contig 44224 bp, 35 predicted proteins | sample 1021851 | NCBI WGS metagenome assembly FUFK01 (sample SAMEA51879418, study PRJEB19060) | metagenome
CACCGAAGGCCCGAAGCTTGCGGGCGAATTGAAGCGCCATGTCGGCGAATACGACATCGATCTGATGGATCTCGCCAAGGCGGTGAAGCTCGTTCCCGCGAAGGAAGAAGGCGGACTGCACACGGTCGAATTCGGCAATGGTGCCAGCCTGAAAGCCCGCAGCCTGATCCTTGCGACCGGTGCGCGGTGGCGCAATCTTGGCGTTCCGGGCGAAGCGGAATACCGCAACAAGGGGGTTGCCTATTGCCCTCACTGCGACGGTCCGCTGTTCAAGGGCAAGCGTATCGCGGTTGTCGGCGGCGGTAACTCCGGCGTTGAAGCGGCGATCGACCTGGCGAAGATCGTCGGCCACGTCACGCTGATCGAATATGACGACAAGCTGCGTGCCGACGAAGTGCTGCAGAAAAAGCTTCGCAGCATGAGCAATGTCGATATCGTCACCAGCGGGCAGACCACGGAAATCACTGGCAAGGACGGCAAGGTGAACGGCCTTGTCCTGAAGGACCGCAAGAGCGGCGCAGAACGCCGAGTCGAGCTGGAAGGCGTGTTCATCCAGATCGGACTGGTCCCGAACACCGAATGGCTGAAGGATTCCGGCCTNGAGCTGACCAAATTCGGCGAGATCGCAACGGACGAGGAAGGGCGCACCAGCCTGCCGGGCGTATTCGGCGCCGGCGATGTGACCGATGTGCCTTACAAGCAGATCGTCGTCGCNATGGGCGAAGGGTCGAAAGCNGGCCTTTCNGCGTTCGACTATCTCATCCGCACCGAACCGGTCGAGGATATCGCGCAAGCCGCGTGACCCGTCATCCAACGGCCATGAAAGCGTCGCCATTCCATGTGGATGGCGGCGCTTTTCGCATATGGAGCACTACTGGCCGCTTCATCGCTTAAGGCTATCAATTCGACGCATTTAATCGATTGGACGCATTATCACCGAGGGCGCATCCTTTCTCCACGATATCACCCTGAGTCTTGTAGAGTGGAGAGACGAACGATGGATGCGAAGACAGGCGAAATGAGCGGTTGCCCCATGCATGGCGACGGCGGCATGCGGGCGCTTCTGGGACGTACCAACAAGGATTGGTGGCCGGAAATGCTGGCAACCGAAATCCTCAACCCCAATGGTCCGTCGAACCCGATGGGCGACGACTTCGATTATGCCGAGGCCTTCAATGCGCTCGATTACAAGGCGCTGAAAGAGGATCTCCACGCGCTGATGACCGACAGCCAGCCATGGTGGCCGGCAGATTACGGCCATTACGGCCCGTTCTTCATTCGCATGGCGTGGCATGCGGCAGGCACCTATCGCACCGCCGACGGACGCGGCGGCGCCAATAGCGGGCAGCAGCGCTTCGCCCCGCTCGACAGCTGGCCGGATAACGGCAATCTCGACAAGGCGCGCCGCCTGTTGTGGCCGGTGAAGCAGAAGTACGGCCAGCACATCAGTTGGGCCGACCTGTTCATCATGGCAGGCAATGTCGCGATCGAAAGCATGGGCGGACCGATCTTCGGCTTTGGCGGTGGCCGTGCCGACGTGTTCGAACCGGAACGCGACATCTACTGGGGAAGCGAAGACAAATGGGTCAACGAAGGCGTGCAGACACGCATTGCACCTGAACACGGTTTCGAACAGATCGAAGGGCCGCTCGCCGCGATCCAGATGGGTCTCATCTACGTCAATCCCGAAGGCCCCGGCGGCAACCCGCATGACGATGAAGGCGCTGCGCGNGACCTGCGCGAAACCTTCAANCGCATGGCCATGAANGACGAGGAAATCGTCGCCCTGACTGCNGGCGGACACACATTCGGCAAGGCCCACGGCAATGGCGATGCATCGACGCTGGGNGCNGCNCCAGCGGGCGGAGATCTTGCAGCGCAAGGCTTCGGCTGGGTTTCGGGCGAGGANCACGGCGGCATCGGCGAGCATACCGTGACCAGCGGNATCGAGGGCGCCTGGACGAACACTCCCGACANGTGGAGCGAGAATTACTTCCGCCTGCTGCTCGATTACGATTACGAGCTGGTGCAATCGCCTGCTGGCGCGAACCAGTGGCAGCCGATCGACCAGAAGGAAGAGGACATGGCCCCCGCGGCTTGGGATTCTTCCAAGAAGGTCCCCACCATGATGACCACTGCCGACATGCAGATGAAGCGCGATCCGGGCTTCCGCAAGATCAGCGAGAAATTCCGCAACGATCACGAAGCATTCCGGGATGCCTTTGCCCGCGCGTGGTTCAAGCTGACCCACCGCGATATGGGTCCCAAGATCCGCTACCTCGGCCCGGAAGTGCCGCAGGAAGACCTGATCTGGCAGGACCCCGTGCCCGAGGGCACCATGCCATCAGATAGCCTCATCTCCGAAGTGAAGGCGAAGATCGCCGATAGCGGCCTGACCGTGAGCCAGTTGATCAAGACGGCCTGGGCGTCTGCAAGCACATACCGCAAGTCGGATCATCGCGGCGGCGCCAATGGCGCGCGGATCGCTCTCAGCCCGCAGAAGGACTGGGACGTGAACGAGCCTGCGAACCTGCAAAAGGTTCTCAGCACGCTCGATGGACTGCGCGGCGACATGAGCCTTGCCGATGCGATCGTTCTGGGCGGTGTGGTTGCGCTGGAAAANGCTGGCGCCACGGATGTGCCTTTCACCGGCGGGCGCGGCGATGCAACGCAGGAACAGACCGACGTCGAAAGCTTCGACTGGATGGAGCCGGAAGCCGATGCCTTCCGCAATTACCGTCCGAAGAAGATGGGCGTGAAGACCGAGGAAATGATGCTCGATCGCGCCAGCCTGCTGGGTCTTTCAGTACCTGAGATGACGGTATTGATCGGCGGCCTTCGCGTGCTTGGTGCCAACCACGGCGAACGCGGCCATGGGCACCTCACCGAACGNTCCGGNCAACTTACCAANGACTTCTTCGTCCATCTCTACGACATGACGAATGTCTGGAAATCGACCGACGACNGCGACGAGGAATATGTCGCAACCGACCGGNCTGAAGGCCNNGAAAAGTGGCACGCGACCCGTGCCGATCTGGTCTTCGGTTCGAACGCCGAACTCCGTGCGGTGGGCGAAGTATATGCCCAGAANGGCGGCGAAGAGAAATTCAAGAAGGATTTCGTCAAAGCCTGGACCAAGGTGATGGANGCCGACCGTTTTGACATTTCCTACCGGAAATATCATAGTTAATTCCTAGACGGCCTGATTGGTCGACCACCGAGGAGCCCCNGACACCGCGTCGGGGGCTTTTCTGTTCCAGAACNTACCNGNNAGCCGATCCGACCCGGNTCAGCGTTCGCGTTTGAGGACGATATAAAGGGCGCCGTCACCGCCATGGCGCTGATGCGCGCGCCGGACTNCCGCGATCGCGGAATGGTGNCTGGAGGCGGCCAGCCAGTCCAAGACCTTGGCACGAATTGCGCCGCGCTTCGCCCCTCNATCGGCAGCTTCGACAGGGCGCGGCTTGCCCGTCACCAGCAGGATGGTTCGCGCCCCGATNGCGCGTGCCTGNGCGACGCCGCTCATCAGGCGGTCGTATGCTGCATCGAGATTGTGNCCATGAAGNTCNAGCGTGANCTCCGGCTGCAACTGGCCTGCCTTGAGCCGGCGATCCCAATGCGAGTCCAGCCCACGATCCTGCACGGGCACGACCTTGGGAGGTGATGGCTTCGCGGCACGCGGCACGCGCGCTAGCGCGGCGATTTTCGCTGGTGAAGAACGGACCGGCGGTTGGGGTCGATGATCGGGTTTCGGCTGGATAGGCTTGAGCGGGTGCAAGCGCTTCACCGTTGCGGCGAGCTTGTCCCATGCCTCCACTTCATCGGCAGACAGGCCCCGCGGCGCGTTCACCTGCCCGTTTCGTGACGCTGGACAGTGCCCTTGGGGACGAGAATGAGAGCTGATCCGCGCGAACTCATGCCGCCAGCGATCCGGCGTGCATCCTCACCATTGCCCCAAAAGGTGTCGAACCGATTTGCCCCCTTGATCGCCCCGCCAGTATCCTGCGCGATCCACAGGCCATCTGCCACATCATGTTCGAGATCCAGATAGACAGGCGCACCGTAGGGTACGTAATTGGGATCGACCGCGACCGAGGATTCCCGGCGAACCGGTACACCGAGCGACCCCAGCGGACCGTCGGTGTCGAGGGGGCGGAAGAAAATCCAGCTCTTGTTGAGCCGCATCACTTCCTGTCCCTGGACGGGATTATCGCGAATATACGCCACGATGCCCTGCATCGAAGTGGCGTAGGGGGTACCGGGACCGATCATTCCGCGTTCCCGCATGACGCTGCCGATGCCGACATATTCACGCCCGTTCTGCCCGGCATAACCGATCCGCATCAGCGAATTGTCTGGCAGCCGGAGCAAGCCGGACCCCTGAATCTGCAGGAAGAAGAATTCCACCGGATCCGCCGCCCAGGCGATTTCCAGTCCGCGATTGGCGAGCGCCCCCTGTTCGATCTCCGCTCTTTCGTAAAACATCACGAATTTGCCGCTCGCGTCACGGCGCCCGAGCGGGGGACGGCCCGTGCGTTCACTCTGAGCCATGTCGTCCGGCCAGTCGCGAACGAGTTCGGGAGGCATTGCATAAACGGGAACGTCGTAACCCGGCGCGCGCGTGCGGCTGCCACGGATTTCCGGCTCGAAGTAGCCAGTAGCGAAGGCCGCTCCATCGCCAACCCGCGCCGTTTCGAAATAGCTCGTGAAAAAGCGCCGCGCGTCTGAGACGGGCCAGGAAGTCACGGCCTGACATGCTGGGCGCCAATCGTCGGTGCGGGTCAGCCCGCTCTGATCTTCGCGCTTCAGGATGGCAGGGCAGGATTCGCGAAACGATGCAAGCGCCGTTGTGGCATCATTGGCGCCGATCCCGAGCGAGCCGATTTCCGGCCCACGCGAAAGCCGCGCCAACGAGGCGCTTGGCACGGTCGTGGTGGGGGGAGGAACGGGAACCGTGCTTTGTGGTGGGCGGGCATCGGGCACGACCCGGCCACATGCGGCAAGAGCGATCGTTGCCGCAACCACGAGCAGATAACGCATATTCCCTCCCGGAATGCGAAAGGCGTCAGCCTTCGTCGGTTTCGTCGAGTATCCAGTTGGGATCGGAAGAACCGACATTACGGGTGAATGTCCACACGTCGCGGCTTTCGATCGCATCGTCGAGCGATCCGGCAATGACATTGCCTTCCGCATCGCGAGTGACCGCTGCGATATCGGCAACGAACAGCACTGCGATGCGCGCGGTCCGTCCATCGAGTTCCGCCGAACGAACGGTCGCATCTTCGATCCGGATCAAACGGTTTTCAAGCGTTTCACCCGCTTTGTCGCGTGCGTCGATCGCTCCTGCAAAGCTCTGATACACATCGTCATCGGCCAATTCGCGCAGCGTCTCCCGGTCGCCTTTCCAGAAAGCTTCGAGAACCATGGCATACGCGCCCTTGGCCCCTTCGAGGAAGCCAAGCAGATCGAAGCTCTGGTCCGCCGCAGCGATGGCGCGAATACCGGTTTCGTTAGCCGGCGCGCGCTCGTCACCCGAACGCAGGACCACCGGCTGCCGTACAGCCTGCGGTGCATTGTCCGACTGCGGCGGTGTCTCACTACGTTCGAAACGGCGCGGCACGATTTCTTCCTCGTGCTCCGAACGACGCCCGAGCACAGAATAGAGGCGCAGCCCCAGAAAGGCTGCGATCATGGCAAGGATGACGATCTCGGTGATCACTTAAATAACCTGCTTCCCGACTTGATTTGCAGAGGGGCAATCCGCCCCGACAGTCCAATCTGCGTCCTGCCCTAGATAGGGAAGAATTACAAACCGACAATGTTCCTGCGATGAACGATGTCGATGACGCGAGCGGGATGCACGGCGCATTGATACGCGTGCCCGACAGTGCTAGGCGCGCGCCGCACTGGTCCNGCGCTTCATCAATAACGCGCAGGTCCATCGAATTCGGAAATTTGGAAAGCGACTGCACATGGCCGACGAAGGCGACGTTCTCACCGACATCAACCCCGATCCCGCAGCCGGAGCCAATGGCGCCGACAATCTGCCGAGCGCCGGTGTGATTTCGCAATACATTAAGGATCTCTCGGTCGAGAATCCCAACGCACCGCAGTGCTTCCAGTGGAACGAGCAGCCGCAGCTCGACGTGCAGGTCAATATCGCTTCCGAGAAGGTGTCGGACGAAGTGCATGAAGTAACCCTGAAGGTCACCTGCGCCGCCAAGACCAGCCAGGGCAGCCTTTATCTCATCGATCTGGACTATTGCGGCCTGATGGGCATGCGCAACCTGCCCGACGAGCACGCACACGCGTTTCTGTTCGCCGAAGCGCCGCGCATTCTCTTCCCCTTCGCGCGCCGCGTAATCGCCGATGCCAGCCGCGATGCAGGCTTCCCNCCGCTGATGCTCGACCCGATGGATTTCGGCGCTCTCTACCAGCAACAGCTGGCGGCCCGCGCTCAGGAACGGCAGCAAGGCGAGGGTTCGCCCCCCGCTGGCGAAGCCTGAGTTAACGACATGCAGCAAAGGCTCTGACAGATGAGCCTGGTCAAGAATGTCGGCACCATCGGCGGACTGACTGCAGTCAGCCGCGTGTTTGGCTTCGTTCGCGACATGCTGCTGGCCCGCGTCCTCGGCGCGGGTCTGGCGGCCGACGCCTGGCAATTGGCCTTNACCCTGCCGAACACGTTTCGCCGNCTGTTCGCAGAAGGCGCATTCAGCGTTGCCTTCGTGCCGATGTACACGCGGAGGCTGCATGCCGAGGAAGATGGCGGCGACGAAGCCGCCGACCGGTTTGCCAGCGATGTACTNTCGGTATTCGTATGGGTCCTGCTGGGNTTTTCGGCGCTGTGCATGATCGCCATGCCAGGGATCGTCTGGCTNCTNGCGCGCGAGTACCAGGATGTCCCGGGCAAGTTCGAATTGTCGGTCATGCTCAGCCGGGTGACTTTCCCCTATCTCGCACTGGTAAGCCTGGTGGCCATGCTGTCGGGCGTGCTCAACGCCCGCTCGAAGTTTGCTCCGGGCGCAGTGGTGCCGGTGCTGCTCAACATCGTAATGATCGGCGGCATCCTGACCGGATGGTATTTGCGCGGAGATAGCGCAGACGACCTGCCCGTGGCCTGGGCGCTGGCGATATCGCTGGCGTTCGCTGGCGTGGCTCAATTGATCTACATGTGGTGGGCGACCCGGCGCGCNGGCGTGAAGCTGCAGATCAAGATGCCGAAGATCACNCCCGACGTNAAACGCTTGATGATGCTGATGCTNCCGGCAACCTTCGGAGCCGGAATTTACCAGATCAGCCAGCTGNTCGACACCTTCTTCGCCACCAGTCTGCCGCAAGGATCGCTCACGCTGCTGAAGCTTGCCGACCGCCTGAACCAAATGCCGCTCGGCATCTTCGGGATTGCACTGGGCACCGCGATCCTGCCCATGCTGGCGCGCCATATCCAGTCGGACAACCATCGCGAAGCGCAGCGCCTGCAGGGCAATGCGGTCGAGATAGCCATGCTGCTTTGCCTGCCCTGTGCCGTGGCACTTTCGATCTGCGCAGAAGCATTCACCGCCGGCATATTCCAAGGGGGACGCATGGCGCCCGAAGACACCGCGATCATGGGCAATATCGTAATTGCGCTGGTTTGCGGTCTGCCTGCCTATGTGCTTGTGAAAGTGTTCCAGCCGGCATTTTTCAGCCGTGAAGATACTCGCACTCCGGTGTTCGTTGCGGCCGGTGCACTGGCGATCAACATCGCGCTGAATTTCTATGTGGTGCCTCGTTATGGCATTGTGGGCCTCGCGGCAGCGACCGCGATCACCGCGACGCTCAACGTGCTGACGCTTTACGCCATTCTACAAATCCGTGGCTGGTTTCATGTGACCGGCAAGCTGGCCGGAAGAATCGTGCGCCAGATAATCGCAACGGCGGTCATGGGCGCTCTGTTGTGGTGGATGACGCCGGCGTTGGAGCCATACTGGCGGGGCGGCGCATTCGACCGTATCTGGTCGCTTGTAGCCCTCGTTATTGCTGGTGCGGCCGTATTCTTCGCCACGGCGTATCTGGTTGGCGCCCTCGACAAGGACCTCATTGCGCAGCTACGGCGCAAACGCGCGGTGCCGGCGAGCGACGGACCGCCAAATCTTTCGGAATAAGTGAGTAAACATGCGCGTAGTGTCCGGCATTCAGCCCACCGGCAACCTTCACCTCGGTAATTATCTCGGTGCGATCCGAAACTGGGTGCGCATGCAGGATGAGATGGCCGAGGGACAGGAATGCCTGTTCTTCCTTGCCGATCTCCATGCGATTTCCATGCCGCACGATCCGGTCGAGCTAAAGCGGGCAACGTTGGAAATGACCGCGGCGCTGGTGGCCTGCGGAATCGATGCGCAGAAAAGCGTGCTGTTCAATCAGGCACAGGTTCCCCACCACGCAGAGCTGCAATGGCTGCTCAACGGCACGGCGCGGATGGGCTGGCTGAACCGCATGACGCAGTTCAAGGACAAGAGCGGCAAAAACCGCGAGGGCGCCAGCGTGGGACTGTTTACCTACCCGGTTCTTCAGGCTGCCGACGTGCTGCTATATCAGACCACGCATGTGCCAGTGGGTGAAGACCAGAAGCAGCATCTAGAGCTTGCCCGCGATATCGCTCAAAAGTTCAATAACGACTTCGCATCCGATGACGCTCCCGTCTTCACCCTGCCCGAACCGATCAGCCCGCCGCAGGCGGCGCGCATCATGAGCCTGCGCGACGGATCGAAGAAGATGAGCAAATCGGATCCGTCCGAAATGAGCCGGATCGAGCTGGTAGATGATGCCGACACGGTAATGAAGAAGGTCAAGAAGGCGAAGACCGACCCCGAACCTCTCCCCAGCGAGAGTGCCGGACTNGTAGGCCGACCCGAAGCCNTGAACCTCGTCACCATNTACGCCGCCGTTTCCGATATCACCGTCGATGACGTGCTGCGCGAATATGGCGGCGAAGGATTCGGCAAATTCAAGCCGGCGCTGGCCGAATTGCTCGCCGAAACGCTTCGACCAATATCGTCGCGTTTCAATGAATTGCTGACCGATCGCGAAGCACTCGACGCAATCCTTGCCCGCGGTGCTTCGCGGGCGCGCGAACTCGGCCGACCTACGCTCAACGCCACCTACGCCGCGCTCGGTTTCGTCAGATAACCCTTTCCGAACTTGCAACAAATGTGAATCTGGATATTCAATCCGGGTTCATCCCCGTTCGTCTAGAAAAGCGCACAGTAACTGGCAGTGTGCCTCAGGGGGCGGTAGGCTGCATGATTCGGTGTAAGCATGATATGCACGCCGATGTTCGAAAAAGGACTGAGCATGACCGACCGCAAAAAAGGTTGGGGGCGCAAACTTAAGCTCGCCTCCGTACCGATAGTACTAGCTAGCCTCGCTGCCTGCGCGACACCTTTCAACGCTGATGTGTCGCGTTTCCAGACGCAGCTTCCGGCCCCGCAGGGCGAAAGCTATTTCGTCGTCGCAGACGATCCGGCCTTGGCTGGTGGGCTCGAATTCGCGCAATATGCCGATCTCGTGGAAGCACAAATGTCGCGCCTCGGCTATGCGCAGGCTGCCTCGGCTGAAAACGCATCGCTGCTGGTCCGTTTCGATTACGGCGTCAGCACTGGGCGCGAACGGGTACGGACCACCGGTTTCCGCGATCCTTTCTACGATCCGTGGTTTGGATCGCGCTGGGGACGGTCGCGCTTCGGCTATGGACGCCCTTTTTACGGTAGTCGCTGGGGCTTCGGTTTCTACGATCCATGGTTCGGCGGTCCGGACGTTCGCAGCTACACGGTTTATACCAGTGGGATCGACATGAAAATCGATCGCGCGGCAACCGGAGAGCGACTGTTCGAAGGCAAGGCACAGGCCATTTCCACCTCGAACCGTCTGCAATATCTGGTGCCCAATCTCGTCGAGGCGATGTTTACCGATTTCCCTGGTAATTCGGGTGAAACGCTTCGCATCTCGATCGCACCGGAAAAGACGACGGTACGCCGCGTCGATTAATCGCGCGCTTCCGAGCAGTATGATGTTGAAGGGCGGCTCCGGATCGGGCCGCCCTTTTTCTTGTTCGGCCAAATCCAAGCCAGATTAAGACCAGTCCCTGCTGATGGGCTGACTTTGCATCGCGCCCTTAGCTGTCCTTGCCGGAGACGCCAGTAGAGCCGAAACCGCCCTTGCCGCGTCCGGTATCCGCTGAAAACTCGGAGACGACATCGAATGCCGGTCGCAGAATCGGCACGAAGACCAGCTGCGCAATCCGGTCTCCCGGGTTGATCGTCAAGCTGTCACTTCCCGGCGGGGTTCTAAGCCACGCGCTGATGAAAATTTCGTTTGTATAATCGGCATCGATCGTGCCCACCGATTGCCCGAGGATCAGGCCTTTCTTATGGCCCAGCCCCGACCGTGCGAGTAAGAAACCGACCATGTGAGGGTCGTTCATCAACAGCGCGATACCGGATCGCACCAGAACGGCCGGCGCCTGCGGTTCGAGAACCAGTGGTTCGTCCAGGCAAGCGTAGAGATCGATGCCGGCAGACATCTCCGTCTGATAACGGGGCAGCCCCCAGTCATGCAGTCGCTCATCGAGTATTTTAAGTTCGATTTTATTGGTGGGCAAACGATGGATCCTTTTCAAGGTTGATGCTCAAATTTCAGAGCTATGGCTTAGTTAAAGCTAACAGCAAGATAACCGTTTCCAAGCGCGAGTGGCGATAGGTAAGGATCGACGCGATCAAAAGGGCCCCGCGATTAGTCCGAAGCTCAAGCGAATCATTCACCAGACCAATTAGTTCGCAAAAAACAGCAAAGATGCTGAATGCATTTCGATAGCTGTTGACGCTATGGCGCGATGCTGCAAGTCGCGAGCAACATTCGAATTTCAATTGAGGACGTCAAATTGTCTACAGTTTCGAGACGAGGAATCATTCTGGCGGGTGGATCCGGAACCCGCCTGTACCCTTTGACGCGCGGCGTTTCAAAGCAGCTGATGCCGGTTTACGATAAACCAATGATATATTATCCACTATCGACTTTAATGCTGGCGGGTATTCGCGATATCCTGATCATTACAACTCCGGAAGATCAGGAACAATTTCAGCGCGTCCTAGGTGACGGTTCGGATTTCGGCGTAGCTCTATCCTACGCTATTCAACCTCGCCCAGACGGTTTGGCGCAAGCGTTCCAGATTGGGGCTGATTTCGTTGGAAGCGATCCCAGCGCGTTGGTTTTGGGCGACAACATTTTTTACGGGCATGGACTGCATGATCTCCTGTCTAGTGCCACGCGTCAGTCTGCGGGAGCGAGTGTCTTTGCCTACAGGGTCAACAATCCTGAAGCCTACGGCGTGGTAGAATTCGACCAGAATGGGAAGGCATCGTCAATCGAAGAAAAGCCGAGGGAGCCCAGATCCAATTTCGCTGTAACAGGCCTCTACTTCTACGATGGTACCGTTGTCGATCGCGCGCGAGATCTCAAGCCATCACCCCGAGGCGAACTTGAGATTAGCGATTTGAACCGCCTGTATCTCGACGACGGCGAGCTGGCAGTCGAGATCATGGGCCGCGGCTATGCTTGGCTCGATACAGGCACGCATGGTTCGCTCCTCGATGCAGCGAGCTATGTACGCATTACCGAAGAACGGCAGGGCCTCAAGATTTGCTGCCCCGAAGAAATCGCCTGGCGTCAGGGCTTTATTAACGACGCGCGGCTGGAGGAGATCGCCGCGCCTTTGGTCAAATCAGGCTATGGGGAATACTTGATGGCCCTGCTCCGCGAGGGAACGCACTAATGCAGATTATCGCTTGCGAAATCGATGGTCCGCTGATCATCGAACCGGAGGTTTTTGGTGATGAACGCGGTTTCTTTATGGAAAGCTGGAGTGCGGAAAAATTCGTAGAGAGCGGTCTTGATATCGCGTTCGTTCAGGATAACCATTCGCGGTCGCAGAAAGGCGTTCTGCGCGGCATGCATTTTCAGAACCCCGGGCCACAGGGAAAGCTTGTACGGGTTTCAAGAGGTGCGGTTTACGACGTCGCAGTCGATCTTCGCAGAAACTCTTCCACCTATGGCAGATGGGTGGGTGTAGAACTTTCAGCAGAGAACAAGCGTATGTTCTGGGTGCCACGAGGGTTCGCTCATGGTTTTCTGACGCTCGAAAACGACACCGACTTTCTCTACAAATGTGACGCGTCTTATTCACCAGAGAATGAACATTCGCTCGCTTGGGACGATCCGTCCGTTGGCATTCATTGGCCAACCGAGGGCTTGCAAGTTCAACTTTCGGCGAAAGATCGAGAAGGTAAGCCCTTTGGCGAAGTGACACCTTTCACATGAAGGTCCTGATTACCGGCGCGAGGGGACAACTTGGTAGCAGCCTCATAGCCTCAGCCCCTGCAAATGCGACAGTATGTGCCGTTGGAAGGCTTGAGTGCGACTTGTTGAAGCTGGGCAGCATAACAGAACTCGTTGCAGATTTTAATCCCGATCTGGTTATAAATGCGGCTGCCTACACCGCAGTCGACAACGCCGAAGACGACGAAGTCGCCGCTCGCATCATCAATGCGGAAACGGTCCGCGCTCTCGTGGAGTGTCACACCGGCAAGCTAGTTCATATCTCGACCGACTTCGTGTTCGACGGTCAGTCAAGCCTCCCCTACCGACCTCATGACAAGCGAGCGCCCTTGTCCGTTTACGGCCATACCAAGGCAGCGGGGGAAGATCATCTCCGCGATAGCGACATTCTCGTTCGGACATCTTGGGTGTACAATGCTGGCGGATCTAACTTCGTACGTACGATGCTTCGCTTAATGCGTGAACGGCCGACATTGAAGATTGTGGCAGATCAGATTGGATCGCCAACGTGGGCTCCAGGGTTAGCCGACACAATCTGGAATCTGATCGATAAGGATGCTGCAGGCACCTTCCATCATAGCGATGCCGGGGTAGCGAGCTGGTATGATTTCGCCGTTGCTATCCAAGAAGAAGCTCTAGCGATCGGTCTTCTGAAAGAGCCTGTTCGGATAGCTCCGATCCCCAGTACAGATTATCCGACGCCCGCCTCACGGCCAGCTTTTTCGCTTCTCGATTGCAGTGACACGCGCGAGTTGCTTGAGGATAACTACATTCACTGGCGTACAAACCTGCGCCTCATGCTGAAACAGGAAATGGCACTTGGCTAACATTCTCATAACCGGAGGCGCGGGCTTCATTGGCGGTAATTTCGTTCACTATTGGGCCGATCGCCATCCCGACGATTCGCTGATCGTTCTCGATTCCCTTACCTATGCGGGCAATAAAACGACGATCGCAAACGTGGAACAAGCACAACTCATTGTCGGAGATATTCGCAATAACGAACTTATTGAACAGTTACTTCGCGAACGCGACATCGAAACCATCGTGCATTTCGCGGCGGAAAGCCACGTAGACCGCTCAATTAGCGGGCCAGACGCGTTCATTGACACAAATATCCTCGGTACGAACAGCTTATTGAAAGCAGCACGAGCGGCTTGGTTGGAGGACGGGAGTGGGCGTGCCCACCGTTTCCACCACATTTCTACGGACGAAGTGTATGGATCACTTGGCCCGAATGATGCTGCTTTCAGCGAAGCACATCCTTACCAACCAAATTCACCTTATTCAGCTTCGAAGGCTTCTTCCGATCACCTTGTTCGCGCTTACCATCACACCTATGGGCTGGATGTAACAACTACAAACTGCTCCAACAATTACGGCCCGTTCCAATTCCCGGAGAAACTAATTCCGTTGTTTCTTCTCAATGCGCTTCAGGGACGGGATCTTCCGATTTATGGGGATGGGATGAACATACGTGACTGGCTGCACGTCGAAGATCATTGTCGCGGCATAGAGGCCTGCCTTGCCAATGGTCAGCCAGGTGAAACCTATAATATTGGTGGCGGTGCTGAATTGCCCAATATGACAGTGATCGACACGATCTGCACTGAAGTCGACCTCGCCTTTACGGAGATCAGCGGACTGGCCGAACGTTACCCCAATGCGCCCGCCGCTAATGGTCAGCCAACCAGCGCATTAAAGACATTTGTCACTGACCGTAAGGGTCACGATCGACGCTACGCTATCGATGAAACCAAAGCCCGCGCTGAACTCGACTACTCTCCCGCGTGCACCTTCGAGCAAGGCATACGCCAGACTTTACGCTGGTACTTGGACAACGAAGACTGGTGGAGGCCATTGGCGAAAAATTAAGCTTAATAAGCTCGCCAGCAATTCTGGCCGCACAATTTTTTCTTCTCGCGCCAAGCGGACCGCTCTAACACCGATCCATGCCAAGAGAACCGCGTATCCAAGCTACGCCGAGAAACGGAGCTTCGCGTCTCTGGCCGGTCATTTCGCGATACTTCGTGAGGCTTCTTGTTCATCTCGATGCGCTGCGACTAGCCCCCGCAACCTACCTCGGCGCAGTCTGGACATGGTTATGCGGCAAACGCCTCCGCGCACGCTTGGCATTAACACCACTGTTGGGACGTTCAAGATTTGCATACCAGTTGTGGCGCCTAGACCACCCCAAGCCCTATCTTGTTAAGGACACAAACTGTGGAATTAGGATCGTTGCCATAATAAAGGACGGTGTGGGGCTCGAGGCCACGCGCGCAAGCCTTGCCCGCGAACAAATTGAAGCGCGAGTAATTAGCAACAGGCAATCATGGCAAGACCACGCCTCGAACTTATGCACTCATTATCCCGACGCCTGGCTTATGGAGCTTCATGCTGGTGAGACGCTGGCACCGGGTGCGGGCAACATCTATCGCAATGCTGCGGCAGCGGCTAACTGCAATACCTATGTTATCTATGCCGACGACGATCTCAAAGCGAAAGAAAAACCGCATTTTAAGCCAGACTGGAATGCGGAATTATTCAAACATCATGATTACATAACGGGCGCTTCTATTATTCGATATTGTGAAACCGAATCTGGCAAAGAATTTTCAAAAGAAGCAGACAATTCATTGGTCGCCCGAGGTCTAGAAAGAACAATGATGGAAGGTGGAACAGTCACACATCTGTCGAACGTTTTGCATCACCGCATTGATCGGCCCGCACCCCGCCGTCCGCAGCCGCTCTCACACAAATGCGAGGTGCCCCTTCCCTCGATCAGTGTCATCGTTCCAACCCGCAATCGGCACGACTTGCTCGCAACCTGCTTGTCTGGCCTTGTTCGCACGCTATATCCGGGCGATATGGAGATCATGGTCGTCGACAACGGTAGCGATGATCCTGAAACACAACGTTACCTTGCCAGCCTTGACCCGCATTTCGCGAAGGTTATGCGAGACGAGGGTCCGTTCAATTTCTCTGCCCTGAACAATCATGCGGTGAATTGTGTATCAGGCGAACTACTCTGCTTTCTGAACAACGACATCGAAATTCGCGAACCCGGTTGGCTGAAAGCTTTGGCTTTCCAAGCTATACGCGAGGACGTTGGCGCCGTAGGAGCGCAATTGATTTATCCCGACGGCCGCATTCAGCACGCAGGCGTTGTATTAGGCATTGGCGGCGGCGCAGCCCACGCTCATCGCCTGCTATCACCGGATGACGATGGTTATTTTCTTCGCCACGCGTTGCCCCAGTTTGTTTCTGCCGTGACCGCCGCTTGCCTCGTCGTGAAAAAAAATAGATTCCAGGAAGTGGGCGGATTTGATGTCAAGAACTTTGCTGTATCATTTAACGATGTCGATCTATGCCTCAAATTGAACCAGCAAGGCTGGCAGTCATTCTACGAACCACGGGCAGTGCTGGTCCATCATGAATCGGTTTCCCGCGGACGTGATCGTGACCTTGCGGGGGCAAGCCGCCTTCGCAAGGAATTAACTATCCTACAGCATCGTTGGGGTATCCGGCCCGCTGCAAAACCTTATAGAATGCCGATCGCCTCAGACCCTTATCACCATCGCGAACTCAGCAACTTCAGCGAACACTTTGTATTGAATTTGTAGGCCGCCGCAGCAGTGACAGAAAGCGACTTGATGGCCATTCCAATTAAGAATCGAATCCATTTGCCGAGTGTCACGTTATGCGCTGTGACTTCCACGAATACTGGTGCAACCGTGGAAGCGATACACGGCTGCGTCAAACACATAGAATTCGGCGATGCCGTATTGTTTACAGATGTCCTCCCGGCCGTAACTGTGACGACCCGCGCCTCCCCTATTCGGGTTGTCGAAATTCCTAGGCTGGATACCTCTGAGGAATACTCAAACTTCATTCTTCGGCATCTAGTCGATTATATCAGCACCGAACATTGCATGATAGTGCAATGGGACGGTCACATTATCGATCCCACGCGGTGGCGTGAAGAATTCTTGAACTACGACTACATCGGCGCCAGGTGGCCGCAATTCAACGATGGCAAAGATGTAGGTAACGGTGGCTTTTCACTGCGAACCAAGCGTTTGATGGAGCTATGTCGTCAGCCAACGTTTGTTCCCCATCACCCTGAGGATGTAGCGGTTTGCCGAACCAATCGCGCCTTAATGGAAAGCAATGGCATGCGATTCGCCCCTGCGAGGCTGGCGGACGCATTCTCAGCCGAAAGGACGGGTGATCCCACACGGAGCTTCGGTTATCACGGTGTATTCTTAATGCCGAAAGTATTAGGCCCAGATAAATTTTGGAGCATTTATCGGGACCTCGACACACGAATGATCCTGTGGCGAGATTTATGGCCCATTGCCAAATCATTGCGTTCGGGAAAAAATTCGATCTTGCGCTCAGTTCAATTATTCGTCACTCGGCTAGTCAACTCAGGAAGACGCCTTTTTTAGGCCGATCTCGCAGCCGCCTAGCAACTTAGCGCGCAATATGCCAATTAGGTAGGGCTTAAACTATGCATGACACGGCATTGAAAATCGGCAAAGCCGCCATTGAGATATATGCCGCGGGCACCTCGCCAATATTAGAAGTCGGCTCTCTAGATGTTAACGGCTCGCTACGCCAATTTGCTCCTGACGGAAGTAGCTATGTCGGGGTGGATCTAGAACCAGGCAAAAACGTCGATATAGTCGTAAATTCGGGGAAGCCATTTCCATTCAAAAATGAAGCTTTTGAATTAATACTTGCGTCATCCGTATTGGAGCACGACCCTGCGTTTTGGCAGACATTTCTAGAGCTTGCTCGTCTGCTTCGCCGTGGTGGCCATCTTTATATCAATGCGCCTTCTAATGGCGCCGTCCATAGGTACCCAGAAGATCACTGGCGGTTTTACCCCGATTCTGGTCGCGCTTTAGAGAGATGGTCATGTTCACAAGGCCATCAGATGCAGTTAATCGAAAGCTTCACTGCACCACGGGAAGGTGACATTTGGAACGATTTTGTAGCAGTATTTCGCAAAGGCGATGAGAAGGGTGAGCTTCAAGGTCGATTTCTCTATTCAGAATTTAATGGTGAAAACGTTTGGGTACGCGGTGCTCCAGAAATGATTAAGACGAACGCAGAAACGCAGGATATGCAAATTGTTCGCGAAACGTTGCAAATGGTCGAGGAAATCGAAAATAGGGATAGCGATCTTCGCGCTCAAGCGCTTGCCGCTAATCAAAAAATTCTATCCCTAGAACAATCTCTGCAGCAAATTAACGATCAGCTTGAGGAAACTCAGAAAGCCCGAGATGCTTTAGCGCATGACGCTGATCGAAGAAACGCAGAAGCTGCAGAAGAAATAAGAAATTTAAAAACAGTCGCTGCCGACCTGAAGTCCGCTAACAAAAAACTTATTCGAGAGTTACGTGAGAAAAATGCTGCTGTCGATTTCGAGCGTAGACAGGCCAAGAATGCGATAACTGAGAACTTTCAAACTAAGAACCGGTTAAATTCCACTCAAAAGCGACTAGAGCATGTCGAAGCATCGGTTAAGATAAGGTTCGATGAACTTGCCTCAATCACCCAGTATCTTTCGCATTCCGAAAAAGAAAGGCGTGCCGTGGNCTTGCAGAGGCAATGGATGACCGAAGTGCATAACCTGCTCGCTGCAATGCCAGCATGGTGGTCTTTACTGCCCAAAGCGCTTCGTCGCCGTCTCCGCTTGGGCCGACTATATCGAGCAGGTCTATTTAATTTCACTGGATATTTGAAACTTTATCCGGATGTAGCGGAGTCCGGGATCGACCCACTCTTACACTACATCTTGCATGGCGTTCATGAAGGCCGGGTCCTGCCGCGCTGACACATGGCGAAAACATGAATTTAGATTTGATACCTAAACGATTGCTGCTAGGCGCCGTCCTCTGTTCCGCCAATCCGGCGCCTATCGACAGCATACACTTATGACGAACAACTGTCTTCGACGCTAACGCTGAGTTCAATATTTCCCATGAGCCCCGAAGTAAATTTAGAACGACAAGCCGACGAGAGAGTGAAGAGCAAGGTTGCCGCAATTTTGCAAAAATGGCGTTGGTTCGCGCTATTTGTGGCGCTGCCCTCTCTGCTTGCTACGATCTATTTTGGCATAATCGCTTCCGATATTTATGTTTCCGAATCACGCTTTGTCGTGAAGGCTCCTGACCGTAAGCGCAGCAGCGGGTCCTCTCTCGGCGCACTGTTGCAGAATACTGGTCTTGGAAGTGGAGCGGAGCAGGCCAGTGAAATCTTGGGATATATCCAGTCGCGCGATGCATTGTTGGATTTGTCCAAACGCGTCGACGTCCGCAGAGCATTCTCTTCGCCAGATGGCGATCCACTCAGCAGCTTCCCTTCTTTGTTTCGAAGCGATAATTTCGAAAATCTATATGATTATTATCGCTCAATGGTTTCGGCCACGCGCGACGCTGAAACTGGATTGACTGTGCTAAAAGTCGAAGCGTTTTCACCGAGTAGCGCACATCATCTCAACCTCGCCCTTCTCGATCTCAGTGAAGAATTGGTTAATCGCCTTAATGAAAGGGTGAATTCTCAAGCAATCAACGAAGCGGAAAGCAGAGTGCGAGAAGCAGAGCAACGCGTCCGCGACGCTCGCGTAGCTCTAGGATCCTACCGAAATTCTTCTCGCATCCTCGATCCTTCTCAGCAGGGAATGGGCGTACTGGAAGCTTCAAATCAACTGATCTCGGAAGAGGCTGCGTTGCGGGCACAGCTCGGAGAAATTCTTCATACTGCTCCTAATCATCCTTCTATTCCGGCCTTGCGCGGACGAATTAAGGCGGTTTCTCAACAAATCACATCACAAACCGGGCGCGCCGTGGGTACACCAGAAGGAATGGCCTCCAAAATTACGGAGTATGAAAATCTTCTTGTGGAGCAGGAGTTCGCCACTCAGACGCTAACTGCGGCCAATGCTGCCCTTGAGCAAGCGCGGATCGAAGCGCAACAGCAACAGTATTATCTAGAGCGAGTAGTTGATCCCAACCGCCCCGATGACGCTATTCTGCCTAATAGGTTGAAGAGCATTCTGGCTGTAGTTTTGGCCGCGCTTTGTCTTTACCTCGTAGGCTGGATGCTGGTTGTTGGAATTCTTGAACACGCTCCGGACGATTAAGACTGTGCCTAACATCTCAGATGGGCTGCACGTACAGCTAAAGGTCATCAAAGCCCTGATGATCCGAGAACTTGTCACGCGATTTGGGCGTGAGAATATCGGGTTTCTATGGATCATGGCCGAACCACTTATGTTCGCTGGATTGGTCGGAATAGTCTGGACCTATATGCGCGGTCCAGAGAACCACGGAATGAGTGTCGTCGCTTTCGTGGCGAGCGGTTATATACCATTGACATTCCTCCGGCATTCCTTTGGAAGGGCGGCCAAGATTTTTCAAGCAAACAGCGCCCTGTTGTATCACCGTCAAGTCAAAGTTCTCGATTTTATTTTCGTACGCGTAGCGATTGAGGCAATCGGAGCGATGATGGCCTATATCTTTGCTGGTATAGTGCTGGGCTTTTTTGGAATGTTCCCCGTCCCATCTAGTGTCGGAGCAATAGTAGCCGGCTGGTCGATCTATGTGTTCTTCATCATCTCGATCTGCACAATTCTGGCGCCTCTTTCCGAATTGTCCGAGGTGGTCGAAAAGCTTGTGCCGGTGAGCGTCTATATTTCAATACCATTTTCAGGTGTCTTCAATATGGCGTCATGGCTGTCACCAGAGGTGCGCAATGCACTGCTGTGGTCACCCCTAGTCAGTGGGATGGAGTTGATGCGCTACGGTCTCTTCGGTCATATTGTCACTCCCTATTACGATGTCGCTAGAGCACTGAGTGTGTCAGTCGTTTGCCTGCTGATTGGACTCATTTTGTGCCGCCGGGTCCGGCGAACATTTGCTGTCCAATGATTATCTGCCAGAACCTTCATAAGCAGTATCGTAGCGGTCATATCGTCCGGAACGTCCTCAGGGGCGTTAATTTTACAATAAGCCCGCGAGATCGCATAGGTCTACTAGGTCGAAACGGGGCCGGCAAATCGACTTTAATTCGCCTTATTGGAGGCGTCGAATATCCTACCCGAGGCAAGGTCATTCGCAAAATGACCTGTTCTTGGCCTCTTGGCTTTCACGGGGCGTTCCAGGGCAGCCTGACAGGTTATGATAATGCTCGCTTTATAGCGCGCATTTATGACGTGCCTTACGAGCAGATACGCAACTTCGTTGAAGATTTTACGGAGCTTGGCGCGCAACTACGGTTGCCGGTCAAAATCTACTCGTCTGGAATGCGAGCACGCCTTGCGTTCGCCCTTTCACTAGCAATTGAGTTCCAGTGCTACTTGATTGACGAGGTAATTATGGTCGGTGACAAAAATTTTCAGGACAAGTGCAAAGCCGAATTTTTTGAAAGACGGCTCGACCGCACTCTATTCTTGGCGTCGCATAGCCTTGACACCGTGCGGAAATATTGCACCAAAGCTCTAGTTCTTCATAATGGTTTCGCAACAATGTATGAAGATGTGCAAGAAGCTGTATCGGTGTATGAAAGACTTTAAAGAATGTCTTGGGTAATTATTGGCATCCGTCTTTGGAACTAGAACCAATTTCTCGGTAAGTCTTAAAGACCTTACAACCGACCAATGCGCGATTCGATCGCGCGGTCCACTCTTACATTAAAAATGTTTCGCCAACTCCCATATAAACGTAGATCGGACTGATCACGCTATCGCCTGAGCGATACGCGGATCTTTGAGATTTTTGCTCTTAAGAATCTTATGTGTCGTTTGTGGCGAGCCGAAATGCATTCGCAGGCCAAGTTAGTCGATATCGTATGATGATCTACAACTGCATGTCGTTTCGAAATATTTTACTGAAATAAACGATATTAGCTATGGCCCCCGGATAATCGCGTGCCGATACCATAATAATGAATATAACGAGTTAATTACCGTTGTAGTATTAACTACGCGACCCCTCGTATTAACGATGTATATTCGTAGGGTAGTGAATGTGTTGGTTCACGGACGATCAACGCCCAGTAAGTTCGTCCAATGGGACGCGATGTCCTTTACGAGCATCAATCGGGCTAATCCATGTGTAAATTGCCTCCATATTATCGACCAAATTTGCCTTGTTATTTGCTCGATCTGTAGAGGTTCGAAGCATGGATTGGCCGTGCACACGATATTCGCAAAGCACTTGGGGTACATGACTGAACGGTAGACCTGCATCTACAATTCGACACCAAAAGTCGTAGTCCTGCCAGCCCATGCGATGGGTAGCAAACCCCCCAACCAATGACCAAACTTCCTTCGAAATAAGCGCCATAGCATCAATAACATTTCCCGGAATGAATTCAGCGGGACTGAACTCGCGAGACCCCATCTGGCCGTCCGCGTCACCAATCTGTTGGATTATACTATAGGAGAATGCCGATTTTTTAGCGCTTGCTTCGGCGTGAAGTTTCTCACAACACTCCGGTCGCAACTTATTATCTGCATCCAATGCCATGATGTAAAGCGTATCGGCCAGATCGAAGCCAGTATTGCGGCTAGCGCCTAAGCCACTATTTTCGTCGTGGCTGACAAGCATCGCGCGGTTAAATCGTTGATGATGGGCATCAAGCCAACGTGCCGCAACTTTTGCAGACATGTCTGACGAATTGTCGTCTACTATTATTAAGTCAATATCGTCCAACGTCTGATTTTTAACAGACTCAAGAGCTTCGACTATATATTGCTCATAGTTGTAGAGCGGGATAACTACAGTGACTGACGAACCATGCCCTCTGTCAAAAGCCCTTTGGGTGTTGAAATTATTAGTTGAGATTGGGGCTGGTCTGCGGTTCTGGATGCTTTGCTCAAAGTGCATCGCACGGCTGGCTCGGCGGTGCGAACCAACGTGGTCCAGTAGAGTTTCGATCAACTCGGTCCTTCTAGTGGGGCCAAAATCCCATAACGCCGCTCTGTGCGCTTGGCGTCCAATTCGCGACCTTAATTCGGGATCGGCGATTAGCAACTCAAGACACTCGATCCAATTCTCCTGGGTATCCGCTAAGTAGCCGGTTCGTCCGTGATCGACTGCCCATTTATATGGGCCGGTAGGCGAGGCGATCGTTGGAACATCGGTAATCGCAGCCTCAAAAAACTTTAACTCAGATTTGCTTTCACAGAACGGGTTTCCGTGCTCCAACGGAGCCAGATTTATATCAAACCGAGCAATCTCAAGTGGGAGGTCAGATAATGGGACGTACTCCCGCCATTCGATACGGTCCTCGAGTCCTTCGAACTCTGGGAACTCCGAAAGGTCCAGAGTCACAAGTGTGTTACGTCGAAAAAGAACTAGGACCGTTTCCGGATAGCGACGCAACACATCCGCGACAGCACCGCAGCACAGCTTGAAATCAGCTTGGTGAGTTCGACTGCCGCTCGCGTAGCCAATGCGGAGAAGCCCGTCTGTCTTTTCGGCACGCGCTCGAGTGGCGACCCGGGATTTCTTATAGGTGTCCACATCGAAGGTGTTTGGAATCACAAATGTTGGGCGCCTCCGATAGCCGCTCCGCATATGCCAGGCCAATTCGCGCGTACTTGCGGTACAATAATCCGCTTCGGACATTGCCTCCTGAATTTCCGAGTAATGTTTTCTAACGCCCTCCTCGTCGTGCCGATTGAAGCGAATAGCGTCGATGTATTTTGCCGTAGCCAAGTCTGGGCGAACCATGAGGTCGTCCACGTCGAATACAAAGGGAACTTCCAGTTCACGAGCGCGACGGACGAGTTGAGCGATGTCAGGCCATTTTGCTCGCCAAACGAATAGCATGGCAGCACCATCCAACAGTTGGCGTGCGTATCCCACATCCTCACGACTAATGATCTCTGCCTCGAAACCACTTGCCCGAAATGAATCTGCCAAGCGATTAATTCGATAGAGCGCACCTGGCCGATCCAAAGGCTCTCCGGAAACCAGAAGAACCAGCTTCCTCGACCGCCCCCCCCCTTCTCCGGGTACAAAGTTTATGTCATTCCCACTCGGCTCAAACATTCTCGGCATGAATCCAGGAGGAAGTTCCCCTCCATCGGATCGGAAGATGCGACGGCCTTCCGACTGTCCATATTGAATATAGTGCAGAAGAGGATGAACTCCTGCACTTTCGACATCAGGATTTGCCTCAAGGTATCGTTTTGTGCAAAAAAGCGGACCCGGATCTCGCCTCAGCCTACCGCCAAGCCAAACGAAATGTTCTAAGGCGCTCATATTTTGGCGAGCTACGTCTAAATAATGGCGAAGATACCAGTCTTCATCGAAAAAGCCCGATTTACGGACTTCAGTAGCTGCGATTTCGTCAATCAACATTTGCTTAAACAGACCCGTTCCAAATTTAGCCACCAAACATCGGATCACCTGATAGACACCGAGTTACGACCCTTTCAAGTACGAAGGGTGACTTCTGATTATCAATCATCTCAAACCAAACTTTTCATCGCCTCGATCCAGTCTAGAATGGTGCCACGGGTCATGCGCTCGCTCTGTGTCCCACCGTTGCTGAAAGACCGCAAGCTCGCGTATATAACGTGCAAGGTTTTCAGGTGAAAAATCTAATCCGCGCGATTTGCTTTCATGGTGAATGAGAGTTGCGGCAGGAACGTAGATATTTGAGAGGCCTAGCGCGCGAATTTTCAGACAAAGATCGACATCGTTGTAGGCCACGGGGAATGCAGTCTCGTCGAGACCTCCAACAGCAACGAAGTTGCTCTTGGATACAAGTAAACAAGCCCCCGTCACAGCGGTCGCTCCGCGGGGGATCAGGGCTTGTGCGAAATAACCAGCGCTTCCGTCTGGCAAGCCTCGATGGGCGTGGCCCGCCGCGTTCCCAATTCCGATGGCAACCCCCGCATGCTGTATCGAACGATCCGGGTAAAGTAGCCGCGCCCCTACAACTCCAACCCCAGGTTGCACGGCCTCACGAACTAGTTCGGAAAGCCAGTCCTTCTGGATCACTTCAATATCGTTGTTAAGGAGGCAGATGTAGTCGCCTTTCGCAGAGCGAGAAGCGAAATTATTAATTGCCGAATAGTTGAAAGGATGAGGCCAACGAACCACAGTAACCCGCGGATCCCCTTGAATGTGATCCATGTAATCAAGCGCCTCAACCTCGCGGCTGTCGTTGTCGGCTATGATTAGTTCTAGATTGGGATAGTCGGTCTCATTCAGAACGCCACTAACGCAAGTTCGGAGGAGTTCGACCCGATCTCGAGTTGCGATGATGACGCTGATTTTGGGAGGCGGTGTGGGCATTGGCCAACGAAGTCTGACAGTCCCAAACGGCCCGGGAGACACTGTGCCTCGGCCCCCGACAAACCGCTGTACAGCCAAGACCTTCTCCGCAGCGTTGCGCTGCCATCCGCCTGCCGGAGTAAGTACGGTAATTCGCTCCACATGGTGGACTGGGGCACCGATCTTTTCTTGCAACGACATTTGCAAAACAAGATCAAAAATGGTCTGCACCGGTTCGTTTTCATCAATACATGCAATTGCTGTGTGGACCGGCAATGCGCATGCATCGCTAACGTAGTCTTGAGAAAGAATCATCCGAGGGTCCCAAGCAGGCTTTAGCCAAGCATTCGCGCGCTTAAATAACCGAGAGTATTCTTTCTGGTCGCCAAAAAGAAGTGGCAAGAAATCATTGTCCGCGTCTTGACCGAAGGCCGCATAACCGACGATTGCATGCTTAGGCAGCGCATCCGTAGTGGATAGCGGCACGACATAATCCGCCGCCAGTTCGTCCGCTTGGCAAAGTGCAGCGCGGAATCCTGCCATACGATCACGGAAACGTCCTGACAGGATGCGAACCTTTCCGGATCGTGCCATGGGACGGTTGCTGTTGCTCGAGGAAGTGACGATGACACAGACCGGCTTTTGGGACTGCCGCAATGCCGATCTTATAGCTCGGCGAACGAGTGAAGTATCATCGTCCTCCGAAATGTGAAGGTGCACGCAAAAGGATGGAATGATGTGGGCAGATCGAAGGCTCGCGACTACGGCCACATCATCGTTTCCTACATCGGTCATCCAGCGTTGATGGGCAAACGGCAGCGTCGCAATCGCACTTTCCAAACGATGAATCGCACGCACCCTCTTGCCGCACAGCCACCACCATCCGACCTTTATCAAACGGTCAGGCCGACAAATAAGCAAAAGCCCCAAATCGCGGAGGCGCTTTAGGGAACTATTTTTCCCTGGCCCACGCACCGCTAGTTTCTCAGAAGTCGATCGCAACGGGCTATGCCTGAACCTGCTTATTGGCTAGAGGTGCGCGTCATACGCAAATCTCATACGAATTCACAATGAAACTGAAACTGCTTTTATCGACCGTCGCGCTCGTCTCGCTGGGTGCCTGCTCCACCTTGCCATCCAGCGGGCCCACCGGCAGCCAGATTACCGACACCGCGTTGGAAGCCCAGGTTAACGGGGTAACCATTGACATTGTTCCTGTTGAATCGGTTGTCGATGTACCACCGGCTGCGGCTCCTGTGGCGTGGGAATTGCCAGATTACGATCCCCCACCCTCCGATATGATCGGTCCCGGTGATGTGCTTTCCGTCACGGTGTTTGAAGCTGGTGTCGCGCTGTTTGGCGGTAGCGGCCTGTCGGCAAATGGAACCGGGGGGTTCGACCCTTCAGTACGAGCTCAAACGCTTCCTTCCCGTCGCGTTGATGATAATGGAATGATCGACATTCCCTACGTCGGCACTATTCAGGTAGTGGGGAACACAGTAGCCGATGTGCAAGCAAAGATACGGGATGGGCTTCGCAGCCTTTCCCAAGATCCGCAGGTCTTGGTCAGCCGCGAACAAGTCATCGGCAACTCCATCATAATCGCAGGTGAAGTTGCCCAGCCAGGGCGACTGGTACTGCAAACTAACCGAGAAACGATGTCCGATGTTATCGCTCTCGCCGGCGGATATCGGGGTGAGGCAAAGGATCTAAAGCTCTTGATCGAGCGGGGTGACGATGTTGCCCGGTTACGGCTTTCCGACGTGCTTGCGGGATTTTATGAGCGCGTACGCGCCTATCCTGGAGATCGGCTTACCATTCTCGCCGAGCCACTGCTCTATTCAGTACTGGGTGCCTCCGGTCGAGTTCAGCAGATACCGTTCGCACGTGAGCGCATGAATGTTATCGAGGCCATTGCTGCCGCCGGGGGGCCGAATGGTAACACTGGAGATCCAAAGGCCATCTTCCTTTTTCGGTACACCGGACCCAATAAAACCCAGCCGACGGTCTATCATTTCAATCTTATGCAGACGCCGACCTTCTTCCTAGCGCAACGGTTTGCGTTGCGTGATGACGATGTCCTTTACTTCGGTAATTCCGAAAGCAATCAACCCCGCAAGCTTATCCAGACGATCGGTCAGCTGTTCTCGCCGATTGTCACTGCGACCGCGGTCGCGAATAACGTGAATAATTAAGGGATATTCGGGACCGCAAGGAGGGTTGCGCATCGAACTTGCCGAACATGCATTGGTGGCGCTCGCGATTCAAATCATCGTCGGGCTCCTGACCCGGAACTGGTGGGCGGGAGCGTTGCTTGCGTGTGGTTATTTCATTGGGCGGGAATTGGCGCAGGCAGAATATCGGTGGATCGAGCAATTCGGTCATGGCCTCCGAGCCAACGCTCCTTGGTGGGCAGCGTTCGATGTCAAGGTTTGGACTAAAGCCGACCAGTTCGCCGATGTTATAGGGCCGATCATTGCAACGTCGGCACTGACCTGGGTTATGCTAAGGCGTAAAAGACGCCCGCGCACCCAGCCGAGATGCATTTAGTCGGCTGGACTATCGTCCACAGGTCTACGCATGCCAACATCCTGCCACGGCTGTCCGATGGTCTTTTCGAAGCGATCGCGGAAGGACCAGAGCCAACCTACACGCTTCTCGGCGATTCCGGGAATGCTCAGGGGATCCCCGCCCAGCCAAGGCAAGAACGGGTTGCGACGCGCATAAGACCAGATCTCGACCCGCTCTCCTGCCTTCTCTGCTGCGCCGCGAGCGTGGAAACCGCCGGTATCCGCTACCACGAGCGTGTTCTCCGGCAGCGCCAGAGCCTCTGCCGCGGGCAATCCCATTTGCGTCAGGTCCGACGCATCGACGCGTGGCGAACCGCGGGCAGACAGGCGATCGATGGACTTAGGATCAGCGAGGCTCCTTTCGTGCTCCCACTCCATGCGTTTCGGCGTAAAGCGGTGCGAACCACGGACATAGGTAAAGGGCCCGTCTTCTTTGGCGACCGGATTGAGAAAGAGCCATGCCTTCATGGACGCGTGAAAGCTGTCGGCATGAAGGACCTGCTGCGGATCGGTGCCCCCGCCGACGAGGTTTGAAACGATCGTCTGAACGTAATGGAGCGGCGTAACGCGAAAGCTCGCCACGTAGTGGAAGAGGGCGTTGATATCTTTTCGTGCCAAGAACCGCCTTAGGTCCGGGGTTACTTGGAGCATTTCGGTATCGATTGCGATGCGACGCGTGATGGCATCGCCTTGGCGCATCTCCCGGGCGGGCCATTCGGAGTGCAGGATAGCCTCGCGGAGATTCCTGAATTCCGCCGCTGGAACCACGTTTTCGATAACGACGAACCCGTCACGATCGAATGCTTCGCGCCAATCGGTACGCACATGTTTTGCAAGACGGCGCCTGCGCCACCTGCACATCGCATCCGCAAAGCGTACGCGAGCGCGGTGAAGGCCCATCCGATTGAGGCGCCGCGACCCGATCAGGGGATGGTCGAGAAAGCTTTTCGCCGAGGTTCCCAATTGAAGAACGTGGATCGGCGCCAGCGCGATGGCCTTGGCTTTGTTGATCAAACTCATGCGGGGAAGGCCCTTACACCTCGGCCCGCAGCGCATCTTTGGCGATCTCGTCGATGGCCATGAGTTGGGACACGAGAGATTCGAATCTCTCGAGCGGCAGCGCATTCGGGCCGTCCGAGAGCGCCGAAGCCGGATCAGGGTGCGTCTCCATGAATACACCGGAGACGCCGGCCGCAACGGCAGCGCGAGCCAAGAGAGGCACATACTGGCTTTGCCCCCCCGAGCGCGATCCTAGCCCTCCGGGTTGTTGAACCGAATGGGTCGCATCGAATATCACCGGGCAGCCTGTTTCCGCCATGATCGAGAGGCCGCGCATGTCGGATACAAGCGTGTTGTATCCGAACGACGTGCCTCTGTCGCAAAGCATGAAATTGTCGGTTTCCTTCCCCGCTGCCGCCGCCGCGTGGCGGGCTTTTGTTACGACATTCTGCATGTCGCCCGGCGCCATAAACTGCGCCTTCTTGATATTGACGGGCTTTCCGCTGGCGGCGACGGCGCCGATGAAGTCGGTTTGCCGGGCGAGAAAGGCAGGAGTCTGCAGAATGTCAACGACTTCGGCCACAGGGTTGGCTTGATTCGCTTCATGTACATCGGTGAGGACCGGCAGCCCCGTTTCAGCACGAACTTTTTCGAGAATGCGAAGCCCCTCGTCCAAGCCAGGCCCGCGAAACGAGTCGCCCGACGTACGGTTGGCCTTGTCGAAGGAACTTTTAAAAATCAGCTGCACATCAAGGCGCCGAGCAATGGCGGCCAAGGTATCCGCAACATGAAGAGAATGTTGTTCGCTTTCGATCACGCACGGGCCCGCAATCACGAATAGCGGGGTTTCTGCCGTTATCTTGCGACCGCATAGTATCATTTGTTCAAATCCATTCTCATCGACCGCCCTTTGAGGTGTTTTTACAACGCCCTACCGTAAATCTTGTAGAGCCCGCCCCAAAAATACATGCTGCTAGAAGTGACCGCTTGACATCACCAGCACCAAGAGGTGAACGAGCCGTTACGGGCGCCAAAGCGATTTCAAGATACGCGCCCCCTACATCGTTTTCCAGAGTTGCGCAGAAATTCCTTTCTATGATCAACGATACAATAGCCTCCGACCACATGGTCTCCGCCCTCAAAACGCTCGAGATCGAAATCGGTGGCCTGGAAGACCTGAAAAGTGCTTTCAAGCAGACCGACCTTGGCGATGCTTTCGAACAGGCAGTGAACGCTTTCGCATCTGCCAAAGGGCGGATCATTGTCACCGGGATCGGGAAAAGCGGCCACATCGCCCGCAAGATTGCGGCAACTTTCTGTTCGACCGGCACCTCCGCGCTCTACCTGCATCCGGGAGAAGCCAGCCACGGCGATCTCGGCGCAATTTCGCGCGATGACGTAGTCTTCGCGATTACCTGGTCGGGGACGACACGCGAACTTGGCGACATCGTCAATTATTGCAGCATGTATCGACTGCCGTTGATCGTGGCGACCGCGAACGGTTCGAGCTGGGTCGGTGAAGCGGCCGATATCTGTCTGACCTTACCCGTCGTGCGGGAAGCGTGTCCGAACGAGCTTGCACCGACATCATCGACGACCATGCAACTGGTTCTTGGCGACGCGCTTGCTGTCGCCCTGATCGAGGCTCGTGGTTTTTCGTCCCACAGTTTCGGCCTGTTTCATCCNGGCGGTCGCCTGGGTGCGCAGTTGACGACGCTCGAGAAGGTCATGGGTACGGACGAGGCTTTNCCGCGAGTCACCCTCGATGCCACTCTGCGCAGNGCAACGATCGAGATGAGCCGCAAACGCTATGGCTGCACCGCCGTGATCGATGCCGACGAGAAGCTCGTCGGCGCATTCACCGATGGCGATCTGCGCCGCTGTATCGCAATCCACGATCTCGACGACCCCATCGGAAGCCATATGTCACCGCGTCCGGTCACCGCCGAGCCGTCCATGCCGGCAGCACAAGCTCTGACCTTGATGAACGATAACGCCGTTTCGGTCCTGTTCGTAACGGACAGCGAAAAGCTGGTCGGCATCGTTCACATGCACGATCTGGTTCGACTGGGAATCGGTTGAATTTTCCGCCAGCCGGAGCCGCGGTGCTGGCTGAAAGGATGAGGATGGAAAGCCGCGATCTCATAGTCATACCGGCGCGGTACGGATCAACCCGGCTGCCCGGTAAGCCCTTGTTGGCATTGGCCGGGCGCACTCTGCTAGAGCGAGTGATTGCCAATGCCCGCGAAGCCGCCGACCTTTGCGGCAATTGCGATTTTGTCGTGGCGACTGACGATGAACGAATTGCAGAACACGCCAATGCGCTGGACGCGAGATCCGTCCTGACCGATGGAGCGCTGGATTCCGGAACGGCCCGGGCACACGCCGCGGCGCTGAAATCGGGTAAGCCGGAACGCGTGATTTGCCTGCAGGGTGATGCTCCTTTCATTGCGCCGCAGACTATTGCATCGTTGGTAAAGATATTACGCGAAGGCAACGCGTCGGTTGCGACGCCGGTATATCAACTGGACTGGGCTAGGCTCGATCGGCTGAGGGCACATAAGCAGACCGCTCCATTCAGCGGTACTACCTGTGTGAGGGATTCAGAGGGTCATGCTCTCTGGTTTTCCAAATCCATTCTGCCAGCAATGCGCAAAGAGGCAGATCTGCGCAAAATGGATACATCGCCCGTCTGGCAGCACATGGGTCTATATGCGTACACAATCGAGGCGCTGGACTGGTTTGTCGGAAATTCGCCCGGAACTTACGAGATCCTGGAAGGGCTCGAACAATTGCGATTTCTCGAACATGGTTGGGAAATTGCGACTGTGCCCGTTGCACCGCCCGAGCACGCGCTGTCGGGTATCGACACTGCAGCGGACCTTGCCCTCGCGGAAGAAGCGATTGCAAAACTGGGCGACCCTTACCCCGCGTGAGCGGGATGGTTGCGGCACCGGCGGCAAGCGCTAGAAGCCAGCACCATGTTCGTCATCGTTCGCCACGGCAACACATTTGAAACCGGCGATCAGCCGCGCAGGATCGGGGCCCGCACCGATCTGCCCCTAACAGGGCAGGGCATTGAGCAGGCCCGGGCGCTCGGCAGTCATTTCGCCGACATGGGATGGCAGTTTTCGCGCGTGCTCGTTTCTCCGCTCAAGCGGACCCGGCAGACGGCTGGCGAAATCCTCTCGACGCAGGCGAATGCGCCCGAGCAAGAGTCAGCCGAATTCCTGCGCGAAATCGAACATGGTCCGGACGAGGACCAGCCCGAAGAGGTAGTCCTTGCCAGAATTGGAGGGAACGCACTCAAGGCATGGGAAACTGGCGCGGTGCCGCCCACGGGATGGAGCGTTGATCGCGAAGGGCGAATTGCCGCCTGGCGCGACCTTTTCGAAGACGCCGATCCCGGCGAGGCGACATTGCTCGTGACCAGCAATGGTGCGGCGCGGTTTGCATTGATGGCGGCGCAAGGTCTTAGCGATGCAGCCAGCACACTACCTTCCCTCAAACTTCCGACGGGCGGCTATGGCGTCATTGGCTGCAGCGATTTGGGGCAATTACAGCTCGTAGCCTGGGGAGTGCGCCCATGACGCCCCTTCCCACCCCTGCCGCGTCCAGGTTGCTGCGTGCGCCCCCCTTCCCCGGCCTGGCGAATGCCATGCACATGTTTTCACCACCGCCCGAGGTGGATGCTCCGACCGGCGATACGCGGACGGCCCTGTTCAGATCCGTCAGCAACGCGCGTGTCGGGGGATCGTACTGGAGCGAGTCAATCGCTCCACTTACTATCGACAGGGCCATCCGGCCTCGTTCCGCGTCCGAAGCAGCGGAACTGCGCGCGCGTTTCGAGGCAGAAAAGACGATCTGCGTCGGACACCCGCATGCATCCCCGCTGAGAACCGCCGCGCTCGATTACGGCGCAGATATCGATCCCTGGGCTGTCCTGTCGCAGACGGGAAAATTAGTCGCTCATGGTGATGATGAATGGGTCGCTCTGGCCACCATCGCCGGTATTCACGTTCAAGTCTTATCGCCAGGCCGTTACGGCGAGCCGGGCGACGATGAGGAGACACTGAAGAATAGGGCTGCGATGGCGTTGGCAGAGCCGATGCGCGATCCGTTTTCAGATGGCTGGCTCGAACCGGCAAAGGCTATCGAACTGCTGGCAGACTGGCGCAGAGTGATCGATGCCAATCGCGGCACCGCGGGGCAGACCATAGTCGCGGCATGCGGGATCAGCTGGTGGAAGCGCGAAGAAATCCGCCGGTTCCTTTGGGTACCGGGCGAACCTTTGAAAATTGCGCGCACTTCAGCGGGCGCCCTGGCCGTTGCCGAGGCGCGTGGTGGTGCATTGGCTGTCTGGCCATCGCGCATCTCAAAATCCCTCCTCGCAAATGCAGAAAAGCGAGGGGTACCGATCGTGCGCGTCGAGGATGGCTTCGTGCGATCGGTTGGCCTTGGCAGCAATCTGGTGCCTCCATCATCCGTGATTGTGGACCGGCGTGGTATCCATTTCGACCCCGGCCATCCGAGCGATCTCGAGACGATTTTGCAGAATGAGGAATTCTCGCACGACCTGATCGAGCGTGCGCGCCTGCTGCGGAAGACGATCGTGGACACGGGCATCAGCAAATATGCGCGAGCAGCGAAGCGAATGGCCGCGCAGGTCATCGGGACGCGCGAAGGAAGGATCGTTCTGGTACCCGGACAGGTGGAAGACGACATGTCGGTGCTGGCCGGCGGCGGCGGGCTGACATCCAACCTCGAACTGCTGCGCCGCGTCCGCGCCGAAGAACCCGAAGCACAGATCTGGTGGCGCCCTCACCCCGATGTCGATGCAGGCCACCGCAATGGCGAGGTCGTGGATGCAGATGCCCTGCACTATGCCGACCGCATCGTGCGTGAAGAAGCGATGGTTGACCTACTCGATGCGGTAGACGCGGTTCATGTACTTACCTCGCTTTCCGGTTTCGAAGCGCTGCTGCGTGGCAGGGAAGTCATCTGCCATGGCATCCCATTTTATGCGGGTTGGGGGCTCACACGAGATATGGCGACCACGCCGCCGCGCAGGTCGCGCATGCTCTCCCTGGACGAGCTCGTTGCTGGTGTGCTGCTGCTCTATCCCCGTTATCTCGACCCGGTGACAGGCATACCGTGCCCGCCCGAAGTGCTCGTGAAACGCATGGGTCAACAACAGATGCCCAACCGTCTTGGATGGATCGAACCGGTTCGCCGGTTCCAAGGACGCGTCATGGCGCGCCACCGCTCACGCGGGCAGAAGAAGGTTCACCGATGACCCGTGTTGTTCTGGATATATCGCGACTGATTTCGCGTGTGCGGCATTCCGGCCCTTCCGGCGTTGACCGCGTAGAGATGGCCTATGCGCGTGGACTGCTTCGCCTGTACGGGCCCAAGCTTGCTTTTGCCGCCGTCCATCCGACCGGCCTTTTTGGGAGGATTCCTCGCGAAACGGCCATCGCTTATCTGGACGAACTCGACAGGCGCTGGACAGCGACCGATCGATCTTCAGGGCAGCGAACTATCGCATCGGTCCTCCCATGGATGGCACAGCTACTTCCGCGGCGTGCGGGAATCGGGTCCGCCGACGTTCTGGTGCAAGTTTCGCCGCACCACCTCACGCACGCCGCCAAGATGCGGCGCATCCTGCAACGCGAAGAAGCCAGGTTCGTCTGCATGGTGCATGACCTGATACCGATCGAGTATCCGGAATATGCCCGGCCCGGTGGATCGGCGCTTCANGAAAAGCGGATGAGCACGGTGGCAGAGCTGGCNGATGCGGTGATCGTCAATTCGGCCGCTACGGGTGCNTCCTTAACGAGATGGGTCGAAAGCAAAGGCGGGATCCCGCCGCNGATCCACGTGGCGCTTCTTGGCACAGAGCCAATCGCGAAAGCGGCACCNCGCGTTTATNCCGATGGGAAGCCCTATTTCGTGTGTCTCGGCACCATCGAACCACGCAAGAACCATCTACTGCTGCTTCACCTGTGGCGCAAAATGGCTGAAACGCTGCCTTTGNACGATGTGCCNCGNTTGCTNGTGATCGGGCGCCGNGGGTGGGAGAATGAGCAGATNGTCGACATGCTCGAACGCTGCCCNTCGCTCGGCCCGGTGCTGGAGGANGTGAANGGTTGCGGCGACAGCGACCTGGCTGCGGCCNTCCGCGGNGCCCGCGCGCTGCTGATGCCNTCNTTTNCCGAAGGGTTCGGCATGCCGATTGCCGAGGCCCTGTCGGTCGGCACGCCGGTCATCGCGAGCGATATCGAAGCCCATCGCGAAATCGGCGGAAATGCTCCCGACTATCTGGATCCTCTCGACGGGCCGGGTTGGNAGCGGACGGTACTGGACCATACCCANNATGGCCCGATGCGACGTGCGCAACTAACGCGCGTTGCCGCCTGGCAAGAGCCGGACTGGGATTCTCANATGNAGATCGCCGCGAAGGTGATCGAGGACGCCGCGCTTCTACCGAAGAATCATTCTGCNGNATGAACGGGCANNTCGCGCATGGCNTTGGCCGANACNCGNCCGGCGGANCNNATTCGCGTGTCGAGCACATGGTCCCANAGCGGNGTCGTAACACCGAAGTTGCCGTCTTCACCCATGAAGTGATGACGCATGTGATGCTTCTTGATNACTTTCCCGATGCGCCCGCGCATGGACCATTGATGGCAGGCGTAATGGGTCAGATCGTACAGGACGTAGCCGNCCAGGAATCCGAAGACGAACCAGGTGCCGGCATTGCCCGCCAGAGCGTAGCAGAGCGCCCATATGACCCCGGCGACGGGAAGGCTGACGATCGGCGGCATGAGATTGCGCAGATGATCGGTCGGCTGGGCATGATGGTTGCCGTGGATCGCGAATACGAGCTGGCGCGCGGGAAGCCATTGCGGCTCCCAATGAAACAGATGGCGATGGGCGATATATTCGAACAGGCTCCACACCAGCAGCCCGCCAAGGCTCAGGCCGACGGCCGTCGAAACGGAAACCGTGCCCCAGCCGACAAAGGCGATAAGCGGCAGGACGACGATCCAGACTGCTGCAAACAGCCAAATGGACGCGAGCGTAAGCATCTCGAGAAACGGATTCTCGAAAAGAACGAGGCGCTTTTCTTTGGTAGCCGGACCCTTCATCACACGAATATCCCGATAGAAAAGGCACCCGATTGTCAACAAACAAGCGGTGAAACGCAGCTAATTGAGGATTTGAGGATACTCCAATGTGGCACAAGGGTCACGAAATGACGAAAGACGCATCCGTGACCAGAATTCTGTGCACCGGCGCCTCGGGAGCGCTCGGTGGAGCGCTCGCATCGCTGCATGCAGCGCCGGGGGTACATCTTAGCCTTTGGGGGCGCGACCGGACGAGACTCAGCCTGATAGCCGAAAAGGTCCGCCACGCAGGGGCAGAAGCGCAGGCGTTCTGCTTGGACCTGACGGATGGACAGGCGGCCATCGATGCCGTGCTGAGCCAGGACAAGGAAGCACCATTCGATCTGGCTTATCTCGTCGCTGGCATCGGCGATACGCGCGCCAAGGGCGATCTGGTCGAAAATCCCGAGCTGGTCCTTCGCGCAGCCCAGGTAAATTTTGCCACACCTGCTGCAATGGCGGCAGCCATCGCGGGAAGAATGGCCGAGCGCGGTCATGGCCGGATAGTGGTGATCGGCTCCGCGGCGGGTCATCACTCTCTGCCATTTGCTGCGGGCTATTCCGGATCGAAGGCGGGATTGGCACGCTTTACGGACGCGTTGCGCATTGCCGTCGAGCCGTACGGCGTGAGCGTGACCCTGGCAGCCCCCGGGTTCATCGACACCCCCTCCACCCGCAATGCCTCATCAAGCCGGCCGATTGAATTAAGCGTGGAAGAGGCCGCGCGGCGCATTATCGAAGCGGGCAGAAAGGNTANGCGCCATTACGTGACGCCTTGGCAATTCTCGGCTCTGCGGATGGTNGACGCACTGTTGCCCGCCCGCCTTCGCGATCGGCTTTTANCCAAGCTCAAACCCTGAGTTGGCCTAACCCTTTTTCCGCCATTGNTTGCNCAGTGACAGGATCGCNTGATGCAANTGCGCAGGCGTGAGGTCTTTGCGTTGGTTGCCNCCAGAAATGNCNCTTCCAGCGGCATCGAAGCGCAGNACCGCATATGGGGTATGTCGATCGCCGCCCGGCATGCTNGCCCCNGGTATGCTNGGGCGNTGATCTCCAAAAAAGGCCAGCAGCGCNGGCTTTCCCAGCNCAGCGATGCCNTCGCNCAATTGGCCGAGCATGGAATCCCCGGCTTGNACCAGCCGATTATAGTGGGCGACGAGTGGCTCTCCCTCGCTCGACCATGGACCATGGTTTTCGATCGTCACCGCGTAAATGAAAGTCCGCTCCGTCGNGATCCGAGCAACCTCCAGTATTTTTGCCGCGAGNGCTGCATCCGAAATGTAGCGACCGTCGCCNGANGAAGGCCGATCGAACNCGCTGTCATCGATCAATTGGGANAACCCAGCCTCNGGNAGTATCCGGTGGCGGCTGTAGAAACGCATGTCGTGAGGNTGCACGAACACGCTCCNCCACNGATCGCCCCCCAATCTGTTTGGNAGCGCCAGCGCGCCATCCTTCAATGCCGTCAAATACGGATCGTAGCGGCNAAAGCCTAANTCATCTTCNTCGCGCCCGAATAGAACCCCATATTCGGTTCGCATGGTGTAAGCTCCGAACCCGCTAACCAACAGGTTCCCCCAAAGGACCGCATCCTTTGTTGCAGCTTTGAGATTTGACAGTTCGACACCCCGTTTTCCGAACAGTTCGATCGGATCGGCGAAGGATTCGCACTGGATCACGACGATGATCTCGGGTTCGGCGAGGGGTGAGCATTCCGAGGCATCTATCAAGTCCGGATCGTATGGGTCCGTTGCCGACGAGGTGCCTCCCTCGGCATCGCCTCGCCACCGAATCCAATACAACAACAAGGTGCTCGCAAGTCCAAGCTTGGCAACATCTGCATCCGCATCGGGCTCTGATGCCAGCGCTTTAAAGGTCTTCGTCTCCAGAGAGATGCGCATGAGAATGACGGTAGTCAGACTGATACCCAAGCCAATCAGTCGAGTGACCAGATTTGCTTCGAACAACCAAACGAACGCCGCAACGAGCACGGCCAGAGCGACAAGGCCGAGTAGTTTTTGAGATCGCTCCAGAGCAGAGAGATAGAACTGTGGATGCCTGAACACCGCACCGATCAAGGCCAGATCGGAAAATAACAAGGGCTCGCCCAGCATGTCGTTCTTTGCGTTGGAAGCGACAACGAACAGAAGATTTAGTGCCAGAACGAGGACTGCCGCCAAAACAGCATTACCGCTTATAAAAAGCAGAACGCCGAAGATGAACAGAGCCACCTGGACCAGCAGGAAAGAGCCTTGCGCAGAGCGGAGGCGATTTACGCTTCTTGGACGCGCAAAAATATCGACCAGCAGTGCGACAGGTGCGACCACTAACAGGGAAATCACGAGATGCATCATGCCAAACTCACGCCATCCGATTAGGGCGAAGAAACGCAAGTCGCAATTCATGAGATGTCAGTTTCAAGACTCTAGCCTGTTCATGTTCATAACAAGTCCGATAAGCGTCGCGTTTCACGCCAACTGTCCTATGAAGGGGCGCAAGGATTGACGGTAGTGGTTGTTCAGAATTTCAAACATTTCGATGGTGATACCCATCATGCAAGTGGCTCAGGCAATGAGCCCGAACCAATGAGGGCGCGCGAACCGGATGAGGGCCGAAAGCCGGATTCTCCGCGAACGGTACTTTTGCTGCAAGGCTTGATGGGCCGGGTATTTCGCCGACTTGGTCAAGAACTCATCAAATCCGGCCACAAAGTCTTCAAGGTCAATTTCAACGGTGGCGACCGGCTATTCTGGCGCCTTCCAGGTGGTATCGAATATCGCAAGTCGCTTGACGAATGGCCAGATACGCTACGGACTATCATCGCTGAGAAAGGGGTCACCGANGTTGTCCTGTTCGGCGATTGCCGCCCCCANCATCTGGTTGCCACCGCGGTATGCCGGGAACTGGACGTTCCGGTTCACGTGTTNGAAGAAGGTTACATCCGTCCGGACTGGGTCACTCTGGAACTGGGTGGTGTAAACGGGCATTCNTCCCTGCCGCGCGATCCGGCCTGGTACCGGCAGCTTGCTGCAGAGTTGCCTCCTGTCCCCGAACATCGCCAGGTACCGTCTTCCTTTCGCCGTCGCGCCACGGAAGGACTTCTTTTCAACGTCGCGGACATTTTCAGCCGCTGGTATTATCCGCATTGGGCCAATCATCGTCCCTGGCACCCCGTCATCGAGGGTATGGGATGGGCTCGCAAGCTCACTCGCGGGAAAGATCGCCGCAAAGAGGCTGTAGCGCTGACGGAAAGATTGCTGACTTCCGAGGCGCCGTACTTCCTGTTTCCGTTGCAGCTTGCTTCCGATGCCCAGATTCGTCTGCATTCACCGTTTGCGAGCATGACCGATGCACTGATGTTGGTCATTCGATCCTTTGCCGAGCATGCACCCAAGGACGCGCGCCTCGTAGTCAAGGAACATCCGCTGGATAACGGGGTGTACGACTGGCTCGAAGAGACCAGTTCGATCGCTGACTTGCTCGGCGTATCCGACCGGGTGGATTATATGGCCTGGGGCGACATCGTGCCGGTAGCCGAGCGAGCGAAAGGGATGGTCACCATCAACAGCACGAGCGGTACGCTGGCGCTGGCCAAGGGAGTCCCGGTCATTGCGCTGGGACATGCCGTTTACGACATTCCCGATATCACGTTTCAGGATGGGATCGACCGGTTCTGGAGCGAAGCGAGCGCGCCTGACATGGAAACATTCGGTGCATTTCGCCGTGTCCTCATCGAGCGTTGCCTGATTCCGGGCGGCTTCTTCTCCGAAGAGGCGTTGGACAAGGTCGTACGCCATGCCGTTGCCCGGTTCGAGGGTAAGGGATTGCTGCCCGAATAGCAGACCCACGGCCTGAGAATCTTTGGGTCAGTCAGCGTCGTCCTCTGCGGGGAAAAGTGCGGCTGCCGCGCGGCGCACAAGCTCGCGCGCCACATCCTCCTTCGGCATTTCCGGCAAGCTTTCGACCCCGTTAGACGTGACTATGTGCACCTGATTAAGGTCACCGCCCATCACGCTATCGCCTTCTGCGCCTGAAACATTGTTTGCGATGATCCAGTCGGCGCCCTTGCGTTTGCGCTTGGACTTGGCGTTTTCGACTACGTTCTCGGTTTCGGCGGCGAACCCGATCAAAAGTGCAGGTCGTTTACGACCGGCCGCTGTGCTGGCCAGAATATCCGGGTTTTCTGCCAAGATCAGCGCAGGCGGTGCAGAGCCGCGCTTTTTCATTTTTTCTCCTGCCACATGCCGACTTTTCCAGTCGGCAACTGCAGCCACCATGAATGCCACGTCTACCGGAAGTGCGCGGCGCACTTCTTCTGCCATGTCGTCCGCAGTTTCCACGTCGATGCGATCGACCCCGACCGGCGTGGGCAAATGTACCGGGCCGGCGACCAGCGTGACACGCGCACCGGCCGCAGCAGCCATTGCAGCGATGGCAAATCCCTGTTTACCGCTGGATCGATTGGCAATGTAACGGACCGGATCGATAGGTTCGCGCGTGGGACCAGCAGTCACCAGAACGTGCTTACCAAACAGAGGTCGGTGATCGGGATCGGGGTCGAACTCTGCCTGACCGGCAAGCGGCGAATCTTCGAAAGCAATACCCGACGTCNGTGCTTCCTCAACGCCCGGTTGCGGCATGGCACGCATGTCCTGCCGTGCNACTTCGTGATTGAGCGCAGCAGGATCAGTCGGTGGTGCGGAAGATGCCTTCCCTTTGCTCGCCAGAAGCGGGCCGCCATCCGCGATCAGCTCTTTCACTTCACCAAGACTTTCACCTCCGAGCATGTCGGGCTCGGGCAGATCGTCCAATTCCGCTTCGATCTGCTCATGGCTGCGTTGCGTAGTCGAACGGGGAATTATCATCGACAAGAGGCCCCCAAGNCCACCGCCACTTTTTACGACTTCCTCTTCGTCCNCTGGCTCGAGCGGTTCGTCCAGATCGTATTCGGCTTCTTCCCGGGGCGCGGGAGCCGAAAGCTGTGCCTGCTTGAATACAGCCAGTTCGGGCACCTCTATATCGAGGTCGAGTTCCTGACCGATGCGCGCAAGGATCGCAGGTGGCTCGGGCATGCGCCCGGGGCCGAATTCGCCGCAAGCCATTGGCCCCTCGTCCGGATCCATAACTGCAACGCCGGCCTGGCGTAACCAATCTGCGTTTCGCTGGGTTGCCGAATGNTCCCACATCTTCACGTTCATGGCCGGAACAGCAAGNACCGGNTTATCGGTGGCGAGGATGAGNGTGGTCGCAAGATCATCGGCNATGCCNGCCGCCATCTTGGCAAGCAGGTCCGCTGTGGCCGGGCAAACGACCACGAGATCGGCTTCGCGACTGAGTTGGATATGGCCCATTTCCACCTCGTCCTTGAGGTCGAAAAGCGATGTATAAACCTTGCTCTCACTAAGAGCGGCCAGCGCCATCGGCGTGACGAACTGCTGGCCGCCTTGCGTCAATACACAGGTGACGGAGCCGCCAGCCTTGCGGATCAGGCGGACGAGTTCGCAGGATTTGTAAGCTGCAATGCCGCCACCAATGACGAGCAGGATTCGCGGCCCGCTCATGCGAGGCGTTCCTGCGCTTGCATCATGTCCGTGCGTTGCCACTCGAACCGGCGAATGCATTCCCATAAAGCCATTGATGCGCTTGCTAGCGCCCCCCGTACATCAATGCCAGCGTTCAGCACTGGCGTTTTTCAATATTCACCCTAACGTCACATGGTGAAAAAAGAGGAAACGGGGAGGTCTTCATGCATGTCATCCTGAGCGCGATCCTGCTTGCACTGGCAATACTCGATCTTGTGATTGGTACCGGGTTTCTGATCGACCCTGGCAGTTCGGGCGCCGATTTCGGCCTTGCCATCGTCTCGATGCATGGGGAATCCACCCTCAGGGGCGACATGACCGCATTCTTCTACGTGACGGCACTGTCACTTACATGGGGTGGCTGGAAGCGGCGGGGCGATGTCCTGTTACCTGCTCTCGGACTGTTCGGTATCGCTCTGACTGGGCGTATAATCAATCTGGTCGTTGAGGGTCCCTACCAGGGTTGGATGGTCCCGATGAGCGTCGAGGCGCTTCACTGCATTGTCATCATAATCGCTATGCGTGCGTGGGGGTGGCCGACGGCGCGGACCTGATGGCCCGAATTAGATCGGTCACTGCACGCGGCGCGAAGGCCAGGCCTACCCCGTATGCGGGGACGAAAAGTCCCATCCAGTAAAAGTTTTCCTGCCGCGCAAAGATGGCAACGGCAGCGATGAAACCGGCAAACCAGGCGCTGGCGAAAACCCCCAGCCTTCCGCCCACCGCCAACCAGCCCAGCAGCGGCAGCACACCGAGCGGACCTGCCAGCCAGACTGGTAATGTTTGCAGCAATGTTGTGACATGTATGCCGTACAAAGCGAGCGCCGGCCCGACCATTCCGCTCCATCCAGGAGAGGTCAGGTCCCCGGGTTCGCGTACACCGGCAACGGCGAACGCATGAAACGCAAGTCCCAAGGCAATTATCATCAGCGTTCCGCAGATAGAGAAGACTTTCGCGCGTTCGACTGCCAGTAATGCAGCGCTGCCCCACGCAAGGAGAAACGGCAACGCCAGTTCGCGCAGCGCAATGGCGCATGCNGCCAGGATTAGACCGCTGATCCACAAACGGCCCACCGATAGGGCAAGTGCGAGCGATAACATCAGGCCGGCAAGGAGTTCGTGACTAAAAGGGATGTCCGAGATGAATGCGACCATTCCGAACAATGCTGCCAATCCCGCGCCGACAGCTGCTTCCACGCGACCCCTGCCGCGCAAAGCCGCATACCAGGCAAGAACGTTGGCGCCCCACATAAATGCTGCGATTGCGCGCCACCCGTCGCTACCCCACAGTGCACTTGTCCAAGCCAGAACAGGAGTTCTTATCGTAACAAAAGGGCTGGTCGGCATGCCGAACTCACGGTGTTCTTTAGCCGCCTGTTCGTAATAATTCTCGCCCGCCGCGACCCGAGCGTCGATAGCGCGATAGAGGTCCATATCGACACGCTCTCCAAGTGCGAGCCTATGCTCTATATCTGCCTCATGCGCAGAATTGCGCGCTTCCAGCGCGCGCACGTTCCATACGCACGCAAGTATCGTCGCAATCAGAAGCGCTGCTGCGCCCCAGCGTGGTAAAGCCGCGAGGGGACGGTCGGGCAAATTCATGCCTTCCCTCGCGCCGCACGGACCAGTGAGGGTAGCGCCATAGGCAGGAAAGCCAGGCCGATGAACATCGCCGGTGCGACGACTGCGCCCCAGTAGAAGTTGTTTGCCCGGCCCGCGAGCATGAATGCGAGACCATAGCCCAGATACAAAAAGGTACCCATCGTGCCAGCGGACGATCTCCATCCGGCCCAACCCAACGCCATCAGTATGACTACAGGACTGGCCAGTTCATGTGGAAGCAAACGCAGGTTTGAACTCAGAACGATATTCCCGAGCCATCCCGAAAGGCCGCGCAGGACAAGCCAGTCCGGCCCGACTGGATCGGAAGGCACCTCCTGCACGGCTATCANCGACAGATGCCANNCCATGATTGCTGCGAATACAGCAACCAGCATGANCCAAGCNGTTGCTTCGCGCCAATCCTTGCGCCACGCCGCCATCGCCGCCATCAACAATACGAAGGGCAAAACCAGTTCGCGCAATGCCAGCGCCAGCGCAGCGACAAAGAGCGCCGCCCCCCAACGCCCCGGTCGATGAAGACCGAACGCCAGGGCGATCAGCATCCCCGCCCAAAGCTCATGCAGCACGAAGAAAGACCGATTGAGGCCGAGCGAACCGCCCATTGTCATCAGCGCCGTGCCGAGCAGGCGGAAGCGCACCCCGCCAGGCTCCTCGCCCAATCGGTTCCACCATGCCCAGATGCATGCGAAGAGCAGAGCGATCGCAAGGGCAATCATTGCAGGCTCGCCCAGCGAGGCATGAATCCAGGCGAGCGTCGGCAGACGCACGGCCAGGCCCGGTCGCACCGGGTAATCGCGCGCGCGTTGCTCTTCCACGATGAAGTCGTAATAGTTTTCGCCGTGGCCGATCCGCTCGATCACACGGTCGTAGAACGCAAGATCCTCGTCCCGCTCTGATTCAGTCTGCCCGTTCGGCGCCCCATCGCCAATGAGCGATGGAACTTCCGATGGCTTTCCATCCAAAGTCGCGCTGAGAGGTGCGATAGCGGCAAGAACAAGAAGCGCTGCCACGACCAACAGCAGTATACGTGCGGGCCACCTGTCCCAGCCGGCGAAGCGATCCCACGGTGCCGCTTTTAGTTGATCCAGCCCTGCATTATCGCTGCCCATACTGCGAGACCCCCTGCCACCGCTGCTATCGTATAGCCCATCCAGCCGCGACCTGGTTCGGTGCGGCGCCGTCTTTCCCACATCAATTCCACATCGGGCAGGGGCGGTAGCTCAGGTGCGCCGCCCTTGGGCGGGAATCTATCCTCGATCCTGCGCACGAGTTCGGGGATGCGTAGCAAAGTCTGGGTGTCTTCGCGGATGCGATCGGCAATGGCTGCTTCCGGACCCAGTTCATCGCGGATCCAACTGCGAACGTATGGCGCGCTGACATCCCACATGTTGATTTTGGGATTGAGTTGCGTAGCAATGCCTTCGACCATGACCATGGTCTTTTGCAAGAGCAGAAGATGTGGCTGCGTCTGCATGTCGAAATCACGCGTAATCGCGAACAGCCCGTCGAGCATCTGGCCAACGGAAAGCTCACTAACCGGTTTACCGCGCATCGGCTCGCCAACAGCCCTCAACGCGGTCGCGAACTCGTCCACGTTGTGATAG
>FUFK010038948.1_pt1 | contig 44216 bp, 58 predicted proteins | sample 1021851 | NCBI WGS metagenome assembly FUFK01 (sample SAMEA51879418, study PRJEB19060) | metagenome
ACACCGTATTGGGATAGTAGAGATGGCTAAGTTTTACGCTACGGATAAATTAGAAAAGAAAAGACCCAAACGCAGACCGGGTGTACATAAAAAGAATGTTAATAAACGTAACAAACCTAAAACGTACTTTGGTTAGATTGGAATAACAATGGCTCGTAAAGCACCAAAAAAACCTAAAAGCAGGGTTAACGAAGCTGGTAACTACACAAAACCTGAGTTACGTAAGCGTTTATTTAACAGGATTAAAGCTGGTTCAAAAGGTGGTAAGCCGGGTCAGTGGTCGGCAAGAAAAGCCCAAATGCTTGCGGTGGCTTATAAAAAAGCTGGTGGTGGGTACAAGACCCGAAAGGCTTGACCCATAAATGGCTGCAAAACTAAACGAGAACACAGAGGTTGCGTTACCCCTTCGCAACATAATCAGCATGGTTGCTGCAGCCTCACTCGCAACATGGGCATACTTTGGTATTATAGAACGTCTTAATACTATAGAGACTAACATCACTATGATGAAGTCTAACGTAGACCACAACACAGAGTTTCGTATTAAGTGGCCTCGTGGTGAAATGGGAAGTCTACCTGCTGACTCTGAGCAGTTTATGTTAATAGAACACCTAGCTGACCAGTTAGACGAACTAGCATCACAAATAGATGAAGGTCGTGCGCCACATGACCAACAACAAAAACTAACACTGGAGTTCTATGAAAAGCGTATTAGTGCGATAGAAGCCCGTCTTGAGAAGATGACAAATGGTCACTGAAACAATAACATTAATATTATACCTTTCAGGGCATGTAGCAGAACACACAGCGTTTGAACAACTATCTAAATGCTTAAAGGCTAAACGCACGATAGAAAGAAACTTATATAAAGATACAGGTGTTGTAAGATATTCTTGCGAAAATAAAACAGTTGAAATAGACAAAGGACCAGACGGTAAAACTTATATCGTAAAAATTGTGGAGTAGCAAATGTTAGCAGAGATAGCCGCAGCCAACGCAGCATTTGCAGCAATTAAGATGGCTATACAAAACGGACGTGAGATTGCTGACGTTGCTTCACAAGTAGGTAAGTATGTTAATGCTACAGAAGACTTACGTAAAAAAGGTGAAAAGAAAAGACGTGGTGTAGGAGGTGCAGACTTAGAAGAGTTTATGCATCTTGAAAAGCTAAAGCAGCAGGAAGAACAACTGAAGCAGCTTATGATATATACTGGTAGACCCGGCCTGTGGCATGATTGGATAAAGTTTCAGGCACAGGCACGTAAAGATAGATTAGCTGCAGCAGAAGCACGTAAACGTAAAATAGAGCAGTGGATTGAAATAGCTATTATAGTTCTTGTTTGTGTGGTGGGAACGGTTGGGTTAGCTGCCCTAGTTGCTTGGGCGTTTTATTTGAAAGGCATATAATGGCACTTAAAGGACCACAAAAAAGTTTAAAAGATTGGGGTAAGCAAAAGTGGAGAACCAAAAGTGGGAAACCATCGAGTGAAACTGGTGAACGGTATTTACCGACAGCAGCTATCAAAGCGTTATCACCGCAAGAGTACGCTGCAACAACCCGTGCTAAAAGAAAAGGAACTCGTGCTGGTAAGCAGTTCGTCAGACAGCCTAAAGCGATATCAAAGAAAACCGCTAAATTCAGAAGGGGGTCATAATGCTGGCCGCATTGATAGGACCGATAAGTAATATTGCTTCCACGTGGCTTGAGGGCAAGGTAGAAGAAAAGAAAGCACAGTCAGCTACTAAAGTAGCAAAGGCTCAAGCTGAAGCTGTAGTGATGCAGAAAAAAGCTACAGGTGAAATTGATTGGGACTTGGAGATGGCTCGTGCCTCATCATCAAGTTGGAAAGATGAGTGGCTAGTAATTTTGTTTAGTATTCCACTAATACTAGCCTTCATACCCGGCATGGAAGGTGTGGTACAAAATGGATTTGAACAACTCAACAAGATGCCTGAATGGTATCAATATTCCTTGGGAGTTATCGTTGCCGCTTCTTTTGGCGTACGTTCAGCTACAAAATTCTTTGGTAAAAAATAATGGTTGATTGGTGGAAAAGATGGCTGCAATTTAATGTTACAGCCAAGCTAACTATGATTGCTTCCGTTGCAATGTCATGGCGTTGTGCAGAATGGTTTATGAATTTAGAAGACCCTACAACACAGCAGTCAGCTTTTGTATCCGTTATAATGGGTGTCATGACAGGTGTGTATGGCATATACTTGGGAAGAGAATCCAGAGGCGGTAAATGAAATACATTCGCACACATTTAATTAAACAGCTTGTCCAAAGTGAAGGTTTACGTCTTCAGGTTTATCAAGATACACTTGGTATTGACACAATAGGTGTGGGCAGAAACCTTGAAGACAGAGGCATTACCAAAGAAGAACTTGACACTATGGACTTTCCAAACATAGAAGCAGTGTATGAGCATGGTATTACTGAGGCTGACGCTGCATATCTATTAGAGAATGACGTGCAGATAGTCGAGGAAGAACTGCTTAAAGCGCACCCTTGCGTGGCAGATTTAGACGCTGTACGTCAGCTTGTACTTGTAGACATGGCATTTAATATGGGTGTGCCAAGACTAAATAAATTTAAGAAAATGTGGGCTGCTGTGCATGAAGGAGACTTTCCTACTGCATCACGTGAGATGCTAGACAGCCGTTGGGCTGTGCAGGTAAAAGGACGCAGCCATAAGTTAGCACATGCTATGCATCATGGGGAGTTAAAGTAATGCCATCTATATCAGAACAAATAGGTTTTAGTAAAAAGAAAGATGAAAAACCGTCAGGAGCAAAACCAAAACCGTATCCTAAAAATGCACCTAAAAGATTTCATGCTGCATATAAAAGGAAGTACGAACAGTCTCCCGGATTTTTAGAAATGCTAACAACAGAAGCAAAAAAGATATTTGACTAATGGCTAGAGAACTAAACGAAAGACAACAGAAGTTTCTGGAAGTCCTCTTTGAAGAGGCTGGCGGTGACGTAGTTGCCGCTAAGAAACTGGCAGGGTATTCAGAGACTACTGCTACAACTGCAATTGTAAAAGGTCTTAAAGAAGAGATACTAGAAGCAACGCAGATGTACATGGCACGTAACGCACCTAAAGCTGCTATGGCAGTAACAGGCGCACTGTACGACCCAACTGAACTTGGTATTCGTGATAAGATGGCAGCAGCAAAAGAACTGCTAGACCGGACAGGTTTAATTAAAACAGAGAAGGTGCAGGTAGAAGCAGCAGGTGGTGTTATGCTTATGCCAGCTAAAGCACCAGTAAGTGACGATGACTAGAACAGCAGGACGTTGGAAGTTACCACAGCCAACAGACATTAAAGAAGAAAACGAATGGATACAGATACCACGCATTGCACGTACTGTACCGTTTGGTTACAAGCAAAATGAAGAAGACCCCGACATTCTTGACCCCATTCCAACTGAGTTGGATTTGCTTGAAAAGGCCAGAGCGTATACAAATCAATACAGCTATCGTGAGGTAGCCAACTGGCTTAGTACAAATAGCGGTAGATACATATCGCATGTAGGATTGAGAAAGCGGTTACAACATGAGCGACAGCGTAAGAACCAAGCTGCAAGCCTCCGCAAGTGGGCAGAGTATGCGGAAAAGGCAATCAGCAAAGCGCAAGAAATCAAAGAAGCAAGAACAGGCGCAAAAGCCAACGGTTGATATACAGGATATTGAATACGAAACAGAAGCAGTTGAAGAACACGCTAATGTCTTATTCAAACCTAATCCCGGCCCACAGACAGACTTTCTTGCAGCAAGTGAACGTGAGGTTCTTTATGGTGGTTCAGCAGGTGGTGGTAAATCATATGCCATGCTTGCAGACCCGCTTCGCTACATGGGGCATCCACAGTTTAGTGGTCTGCTGCTCCGACACACTACGGAAGAGTTACGTGAACTGATATTTAAATCACAGGAACTCTATCCAAAAATCTGGCCCGGAATAAAGTGGTCAGAAAGAAAGATGCAGTGGACTGCGCCATCTGGAGCGAGGTTGTGGATGTCATACCTCGATAGAGATGAAGATGTCCTGCGCTATCAGGGTCTAGCTTTTAGCTGGATAGGCTTTGACGAACTGACCCAGTGGGGAAACCCATATGCATGGAATTACATGCGAAGTCGTCTACGGTCCACTGCCCCTGATTTGCCTATCTTTATGAGGGCAACTACAAACCCCGGTGGAAGAGGTCATCACTGGGTAAAGAAAATGTTTATTGACCCATCTGCTTATGGAAAGGCGTTTGATGCTACGGATATTGAAACGCATGAAATTCTCAGGTATCCAGCAGGGCATAGCAAAGCTGGGAAACCATTATTTAAACGTAGGTTCATTCCTGCTAGATTATCTGACAACCCGTATCTCTCTGAAACAGGTGACTACGAAGCTATGCTCTTGTCGCTCCCAGAGCAACAAAGACGGCAACTCTTGGAGGGTGATTGGGATATTAAAGAAGGTGCTGCGTTCACAGAGTTTGACCGTGATATTCATGTTGTTGAACCTTTTAATATTCCTAGCAATTGGGTTAAGTTTAGAGCATGTGATTACGGNTATGGTTCTTACAGTGGTGTTGTATGGTGCGCTGTCGCACCGTCTGAGCAAATCATTGTGTACAGGGAATTGTATGTGTCAAAAGTCTTAGCTACTGACTTGGCTGACATGATATTAGAGTTGGAAGCTGAAGATGGTAATATTAAGTACGGTGTTTTGGACAGTTCTCTTTGGCACAAGCGTGGTGATACTGGCCCTTCTCTTGCGGAGCAAATGATAAGTAGAGGTTGCAGGTGGAGACCATCAGACCGAAGCCGTGGTAGTCGTGTAGCTGGTAAAAACGAAATACACAGACGTTTACAGGTAGATGAATTTACAGAGGAGCCTAGACTTGTTTTCTTTGATAGTTGCACAAACATCATATCTCAACTACCGTCCATACCTTTGGATAAGAAAAATCCAGAAGATGTGGACACGAAAGCAGAAGACCACTTGTACGATGCGTTAAGGTATGGTATAATGTCACGACCAAGGTTTAGTATATTTGATTATGACCCGATGGGTAGACCCGGTGGCGGTATGCAAGTTGCAGATGCTACTTTTGGATACTAAGGAATAAAACATGGCTGAAGATGAAATTATGATTGAAGATGATGCTATTGCATTAGAAGATACAGATGAGTCTGCTGTTTTTGATGCTGATGTATCTAATATTATTCCTTTTGTTCTTGAAAGGTACAGTCGGGCTGAAGATTATAGATATCAAGATGAAGAGCGTTGGCTAAGAGCATATCGTAACTATCGTGGTTTATATGGTCCTGATGTACAGTTTACAGAAGCGGAGAAGTCACGTGTTTTTATTAAAGTTACTAAGACCAAAACGCTTGCTGCGTATGGTCAAATCGTTGATGTTTTATTTGCTAATAATAAGTTTCCTCTATCTATTGAGCCTACAACACTTCCTGAAGGGGTAGTTGCCGATGTACACTTTGACCCGAAAGAACCGCAACAGATGCAAGCGTCTACTTCGCTTACAAGTCCGTATGGCTTTAGCGGAGATGGAAATGATTTGCCACCGGGTTCAACAGCTAAAAGTCTGTCTGAAAAACTCGGTGTTCTCGAAGAAAAATTAGAACCTGTTCAAGACAAATTAAAAGAAGGACCGGGTAAGACACCTACTGCAATTGAATTTAGTCCAGCAATGATTGCGGCTAAAAAGATGCAGAAGAAGATACACGACCAATTAGAAGAGTCAGGTGCTAATAAAAACTTGCGTAGTAGTGCATTTGAAATGGCACTATTTGGCACAGGTATTATGAAAGGTCCGTTTGCTAAAGATAAGGAATATCCAAACTGGGATGATGAGGGTAACTATGACCCTATGTTTAAAACAGTTCCTCAAGTAGACCATGTGTCTGTATGGAACTTTTATCCCGACCCAGATTCAAACAATATGGACGAAGCGCAGTTTGTAATTGAGCGTCATAAAATGTCTCGTTCACAAATGCGTCAACTTAAAAAACGTCCATACTTCCGTGGTCAGGTTATTGATGAGTGCATCCAAATGGGTGAGAACTACATCAAAAAGTATTGGGAAGATGACTTATCTGACTATGCTCCAGAGCATGGCATTGACCGCTTTGAGGTTCTTGAGTATTGGGGTATGGTTGACACTGACATGTTGGAAGAGCAAAGTGTTGAGATACCAGATGAACTAAAAGAGTTTGACGAGTTACAAGCAAATGTATGGATTTGTAACAACAAACTCATTCGTATGGTGCTTAATCCATTTAAGCCAGCTAAAATTCCTTACGTAGCTGCACCGTATGAAATGAACCCATACTCTTTCTTTGGTGTGGGTATCGCAGAAAACATGGATGATACGCAGACGTTAATGAACGGGTTTATGCGTATGGCTGTAGACAACGCTGTATTGTCGGGTAATCTGCTTATTGAGGTAGATGAAACAAATCTTGTGCCGGGGCAGGACATGTCTATATATCCGGGCAAGGTATTCCGCAGACAATCTGGCGCACCGGGTCAAGCAATTTTTGGTACAAAGTTTCCTAATGTATCATCTGAAAACATGATGCTGTTTGATAAAGCACGACAGCTATCTGATGAGTCAACTGGACTACCATCATTTGCTCATGGGCAGACAGGTATATCAGGTATAGGGCGAACAGCCTCTGGTATATCTATGTTAATGAACGCTGCAAGTGGTAGTATTAAAACCGTTATTAAAAACGTAGATGATTATATGCTACGTCCTCTTGGTGAAGGCTTCTTTAGATTTAATATGCAGTTTGATTTTGACCCAGAAATTAAGGGTGACTTAGAAGTAAAAGCACGTGGTACAGAAAGTCTAATGGCTAATGAGGTTCGTAGTCAGAGACTTATGCAGTTCTTACAAATTGCAAGTAACCCAGCACTTGCACCATTTGCTAAGTTTCAATACGTAATCAGTGAGATTGCAAAATCAATGGACCTTGACCCCGACAAAGTTACCAACAATATGAGTGAGGCTGCTTTGCAAGCAGAACTGATGAAACAGTTCCAAGCACCGATGCAACCAGAGCAATCTCAACAGGGCATGGCAGATGGCGCACCGCTTGACCCCACAGGCTCTGGTGGTGGAAACATAGGCACTGGTCAAGTACCAGTTCCGGGTGAACAAGGATTTAGTGGAAATGGACAAGCAACAGGCACTCAGCCGCCTCAAGCCGTTGGTGGGCAACAACCGCCAGTGGGAAGCATTCAGTAGTTACATAGACCTAACTATTGAGCAGCACCAAAAAGTGCTAGAACAATCAGACGATACAATTATGATGCACCGTCAACAAGGTGCTATCACAGCTTTGCGTAAACTTAAATATCTACGGGATGAAGTAAATGGCATTGAAAAAACAAATGGAACTATTTGAGCCTGTAGAGGGTGCATTTAACGAAGGTGGCATGCCAGCAGCACAAGAAAAATTAGATGAAAGTGTTGATGAGTTAAGAGCCGAAAGAAAAGCACAGTTTGATAAAATGACTGAGATGCTTACTTCGGGCAAAGTAAAGGATATGTCCTTAGATGAAAAAGAAAATTTTGTAAAATTATATAAAATGTTAAAACAACATCATTCTTTTAATGAAGGTGGTCTACTCCAAGAGGGTGGTAGCGTTGACCCAGTATCAGGCAATGAAGTTCCTGTAGGTTCACTGCAAGAAGAGGTGCGTGACGATATTCCTGCTCAACTTAGTGAGGGCGAGTTTGTTATGCCAGCCGATGTAGTTCGTTATCATGGTTTAGATAAAATGATGCAATTACGTGATGAAGCTAAAGCTGGTCTTGCTCGTATGAATGCTATGGGTCAGATGGGTAATTCTGAAGAAGCAGTTATTCCTGAAGGTATTCCATTTGATGCGGGTAATGTTCCCTTTGATATTGATGATATTGAAATGGAAGATGATGGCGTAGCAGATTTTCAGGTAGGGGGATTTGTTCCCGGTACACAACAAGCTGCAACTTCATTTAATCCAGCACAAACAGGTGTGACAACTCCTGTGTCTCCTATTACAGGTGCTGGACAATTTGCCCAAGTACAAACTAGCACACCATATTATATTTCTCAACCACCCGCTTCATCTGGACAACAGGCTATTACAGGACAACAACTTATTCCACAAACAGAAGTACGTCAATATATTAATGATGAAGGTCAAATAATTAGCATTGCATTTTCTAATGGGCAACCAGTAACACCTATTCCTGAAGGATTTAAACCATATAAAGGGGAAACAACAACACCTGCAGCAGCACCTGTAGCTTCTGCACCACCACCACCACAAGTGGATACAGGCGGAGATGATGACCAGCAGGGCGGTGGTTTTGGCTCAGGTGCTACTACAGTATTTGGCGGAACATCAAGAGATGGTAGATTGTATGGTGGAACTACTTATGAAGTTTCGTATGGTAGAAGTGGAGAGGGTGGTGGCATACCTCTTCCGGGTCTTTTAGGTTTAGCTACAGGAAACTATGACCGTGTTACTTTGACAGATTCTCAAGGTAAAAAAGCTACAATGTCCAGAGATTTGTACAACACTCTTAAAGAAGACAGAACAGGTCAGCAGACACAGGATATTATTAGAGACTTGTTTCAAAACACCGAAGCTGCAGAACGGTCTATACGAGAGTCTGGTCAACTTGACAAAGGTTTTCTAGGTACAGGAATTGGTGGAAACAAGCAAGAAATTGAAAATGCCGCAGCTAAAGCTATCTATGATGATTTGGATATAGAATATAAAGGTCAGCCGTTGTCTGAGGCATTGTTGGTACAGCAACAAGCTGGTGATGCAGGTAAACGTGCGACACCTGCACCTGTTGTAACACCGGGAGTAACCGCAACAGAAACTACAACTGGCAGAACAGCACAAGATGATATTGTTGCAGAGTCATTTCCTATAACAACCGGAGATGCTCGTGTTGAACGCAAACCCGTAAGCGAAATTGTAGGCGCAATGGAACGTGTAGATGCGCCTACATCTCCTGTTGTTAGAAGCACTCCTGTAGAGACCGCTACTATTAATCCTTTTGGCAGAGGCGAAATGACATATGCTAAAAATGAATTTACAGGAGATTGGGTGCAGATTAGTGGAGATGTTGGTCAAATTGGCAGAACCGCACCAGCACTACAAGCTGCAATGATGAATAATCCAGATAATGACCTTGTTACAAGAGGAACGGCAGACATACCTGCGCTTTCTAAAACATCAAGAGAAACTGGAGAACGTATTGCGTTACCTGCACCACGTCCTGAGCGTCCATCTCGCTCTCTTGACTTGCAAAGTTCCTTTGACGTAGAGGCTATGGCAGACAGGGATGACAGTCCAGCCCAAACTTCTTTTGAAGTTGAAGCAATGGCAGATAGAGACGATAGCAATCAAAGAGCAGCAGAAAGAAAAGCAAAAGAAACAAGAGAGGCAGAAAAAAAAGCGGAGCGTTTTGAACGAAGGGCAAGAACGGATGCTTTTAATAGAGAGAAACGAGAGGCTGAAACTGCTTCTCATCAGTCTCGCTATGAAAGGCAAGGCTATAGCCCTTCTGCTGCTAGGTCTGCTGCGGTTAATAAAACGGACGCTGACAACGAAGCAAGACAGCAAACAAACAATCCAAATGCTAGTGCTGTAACAAGTAGTAGTGGTAAAGCTGTACGTAGTTCTTCTGGTCGTGTAGTTACTAGCGCACCGCCTGATGATGGTGGCGACTCTGGCGGTAAGTCTATTGTCTGTACAGAAATGTATCGCCAAACTCAATTAGAGGATTGGGCAAAAGCAATGAAAATTTGGGATGTATATCAAAAGAAACACTTGACACCAGCACATGAAATAGGATATCATTGGTTATTCAAACCATACGTGAAGGGTATGCAAAATAATAATTTGCTTACTAGACTTGGTGCATACTTGGCGAAAGAACGCACTAAACATCTAAAACATATAATAACTAAAGGACGTGCTAAAGATAGTTTAGTAGGTAACGTATGGTGTAAATTTATCCATCCTATTGTGTATATAGCAGGAAGAATTAAAAATGGCTGAAACAGTTGAAGAATTAAAACAAGAGATGGTAGACCGTTACAATAATCTATCTAATGATGAAAAAGATATTATTGGTAGCATGGTAGGCACAGAAGAATTAAGAGTTTTAGGTAAAGTGCTTGGTCCTGAAATATCAAGGATTGCAGACTTATCTGCTATTAAAACATCAGCTAGACCTAAAAAACGTGGACTAGGAACACGTTAATATCCTAGATAACTCAATGGCTACCTAACCCCCCAACACTGGCTACGGTTAGCCCCAAAGGAGAAAACAATGGCTGAAGCAGCTATTATGGCAGAAGAAATGCAACCAGAAAAGAAAGTTGCATTTGCAAATCGTAAATACACTAATGAAGAAAAACGTCAACGTGAAGAAGCGGAACTACAACAGCTTATAAAAGAAAACGCAGGTGAGGTAGAACAACCTGAACAAAAAGAAGAACAAGAAGCTGAACCTACAAATGCAGAAGAGAAGACATTTAAAAAACGTTACTCTGACCTGCGTAGACATCAGCAGAAACAAGCTGAGGAGTTAAAGAAAGAGATAGAGAGTTTAAAAACTCAACTCTCTGTTGCTGCACAAAAAGAAATGAAGCTACCTAAGTCTGATGAAGACATTGAAAAGTGGGCAGCAGAATATCCTGATGTAGCAAAAATTGTTGAAACAATTGCCATGAAAAAAGCCCGTGAGCAAAATGTTGCTCTGGAAGAAAGAATGAAAGCAATTGATGATATGCAACAGTCTGCTACTAAAGAAAAGGCTGAAGCAGAATTGATGCGGTTGCATCCAGATTTTGATGAAATTCGAGACAGTGATGATTTTCATATGTGGGCTGACGAGCAGCCTAAGTGGGTGCAAGATGCATTATATGAAAATGATAGTGATGCAAGGTCAGCAGCACGGGCTATTGACTTGTATAAAGTAGATAGAGGAATAACAAGTGAGAAGAAATTTAAAAAGGATAAAGGTGCTGCTGAAGCTGTTTCAACGAAACGTGAACGAAACACACCTCAAGCAGACGAATCTTCCACTTATTTAAAAGAGTCTCAAGTTCAAGCGATGTCTCCGCAAGAATATGAGAGGCGTTCCGAAGAAGTTATGGAAGCAATCCGTACAGGTAAATTTATCTACGATATATCTGGTTCTGCCAGATGACGGTAATATATAAACCGCAAAAGGACATAGAACTTTTTGCTCCGTTTGGACCTACGATGGGTTACTTTCGTATGCCAGATGAATTAGTAGAAAGTTTAAATAGTAAAATGTCCGATAAGTTAGAGGATTATTCTGATAACTTAGTTGGTAAGGTTAAAGAAGAACTGGCTTTTGATGAAGAAATCATAAAGATTGCTCAAGAAGGATTAGGTCAGTTTGTAGGAAAGTATCAAAACTATACTGAACATAGAAACTCTATGGGAGTAAAAACACTTGATACTGAAAACTTTAACTACGGATTACAAATAGTTTCTGGTTGGTTTGTACGTCAGTTTGAAAATGAGTATAATCCATTACATATTCACACAGGCTCTAGGTTATCTTGTGTTGGATATTTAAAACTACCAGAGGGAATAGAAGAGGAATGGGAAGAAGATTACAAAGACCATCATCCAGCAAACGGACATATTCAGTTTGCTAGTGGCACAGCATCTGGTTATACATGTACTAACTTTGTTGTTAAACCACAGGTTGGCGACTTTTATGTTTTTCCCTCTCAGCTATTTCATTGTGTTTATCCTTTCTATACGAAGGGAGAACGTAGGTCTTTCAGTATGAACATGAACTTTATTGAAATACCTAAAGAAAAAAGTGTTGACAAATAGTTATATTTGTGTATAACTATAGTTAATCAAGAGTGTACGTTAAGCGCATGATGTACATTCAAAATGCAAACACACAGTTTTACGGATTACCTGAAGAGTTTGGCCTGTTGAAAAGTAGGGCGGCCACCTTACTAGGATACACACCCAAGCAACGCAGCCTCTAATAGCTTACGTTTGTATCTGTTTACAACAAAAACTACCAAATAAGGAGATGGTACTATGGCGTTTTCAACCGCTAGTGGGTACGGTAATCTTCCTAACGGTAATTTTTCGCCTATCATTTACAGCAAACAGGTGCAACTTGCTTTCCGCAAGGCTGCTGTTGCTGAGGCAATCACCAATAATGACTACTTTGGTGAAATTGCACAGATGGGTGATTCCGTTAAGATTATCAAAGAACCCGAAATTACCGTCAAGGCTTATGCACGTGGTACAACAATCACACCGCAAGACCTTGATGATGAAGATTTCAACCTTACCATTGACAAAGCTAACTACTTTGCATTTAAGGTTGATGACATTGAAGAGGCGCATAGCCACGTAAACTTCCAGCAATTGGCAAGTGACCGTGCTGCGTATCGTTTGGCTGACCAGTTTGACCAAGACGTTCTTGGTTATTTGGCTGGCTTTACACAGTCTGCTATTCATGGTGCAGCAGATACAGCTAACACAACCGTAAATGGTTCTAAAGCTGTTTCAACTGCAGGTTCAGATGAATTGCTGTCATCAATGAAAATTGAAGCTGATGACTTTGGCGGTTCTTCAGGCAGTTCAGTTGGCATTCAGCCACGTCTGCCGGGTGCATCTGCAGTGCCGGGTTCAGGTAATGCTAACCCAACCATGATTATTGCTCGTATGGCTCGTAAGCTAGACCAGCAAAATGTGGATACACAAGGCCGTTGGCTTGTAGTTGACCCAGTATTCCTAGAAATCTTGAAGGATGAAGATTCAAAACTTCTGAACCAAGACTATGGTGAGTCTGGTGGTCTTCGCAACGGACTTGTCGTAAATAATCTGCACGGCTTCCAAGTGTATGTTTCTAACAACCTACCTTCAGTTGGAACAGGTTCTGCCACTACAGGTGGTACTAACGCTTCTAACTACGGTGTGATTGTTGGTGGACATTCATCTGCCGTTGCTACTGCAGAGCAAATTAACAAGACAGAAACATACCGTGACCCTGACAGCTTTGCTGACATTGTTCGTGGTATGCATCTCTACGGACGTAAAATTCTTCGTCCAGAGGCTCTTGTTAATGCTAAGTTTAACCTCGTGTAAGAAAGGGAGATTGAATTATGGCTCTTGGTGATAATACTACTTCCGTAGCACGTGGAAATGACGCTCGTGGTCGTAAGCCTTACTTGCTTTCAGCAGAGTTAAACTTTGCTACTGCTGCAAGTGATAAAGGTACAGCCTTAGCTGCTAACGATGTCATTCCGGGTTTGACCATTCCTGCAAATACCCTCATCATGTGTGCTGGTTTTGAAGTAACATCTGCTCATACAGGTACTTCAACTGACACAGATTTTGACTTTGGTATTACAGGTGGAGACCTTGATAACTTTGTTGACGGCTTTGATTTTGATGGTGCATCTGTAGGTGACTATGCTTTTAAGGCAGGACAAACTCCTGTTCTTATTGGCGGCACTTCAGATACAATTGACATTGAAATTCAGGCAATGACAGGTACAACAACAGGTGGTAAAATCCGCATGTTTGCTGTCTGCTTGGATGTTGATGACCCCGGTTCATTGACTGCTGACGAAGTAGACCGTGATACACTTGCATAACTAAGTTGAGGGGGCAGGGCAACTTGCCCCTTCTTACTCTTTAAGGATTTAGTATGGCATATAATTACTTAGGCTTGACAAACGAAGTGTTAGCACGGATGAATGAGGTAGAATTAACTGCCTCTAATTTTGTGTCTGGCGCACGTGGTTTTCAAGTGCAATGTAAGAATGCAGTAAATGATGCCATTAACTATATTAATCAACGTGAGTTTGGTTGGCCTTTTTCACACGCTACAAAAACACAGACATTAGTAGCAGACCAAACACGTTATAGTATTCCTACTGACGCAATACACGTTGACTATGAAACATTTAGAATATCAAAAGATAACACTCTTGGTGTAGCAGGTACGACACTACGTGTGCTTGACTACAAAGAATATGTTGACAGATTAATTGAGCAAGAAACTACATCTGATGTAGGTGGTGTACCTATATATGTATTTCGCACACCTGATAATAACTATGGTTTATATCCATATCCTGATAAAGCATACACTTTAAAGTACGAACATTTTAATAAACCTACAGCTTTATCAGCAGCAACAGATGCACCAACAGTTCCAGAGCAGTTTCGTCAAGTAATTGCAGATGGTGCTACAGCATACGCTTATCAATATAGAGGCGAAGCACAACAGTATGGTATTAATTTTTCTAGGTTTGAGGAAGGTATCAAACATATGCAATCCATATTGTTAAATAGGACAGACTACGTAAGGTCAACTTATATACCGCACTCACAGAGATACGGCATTAACGTAGCAACATTTTAGGTGATACATGGCAGACGAATCAGGATTAAGCCCATTTGTCTTTGCCTGTTCTGGGGGATTGGTACTAGACCTATCTACCTTTGATATGCAACCGGGTATGGCACTTGAGTTGCAAAACTTTGAGCCAGACATTAAAGGTGGATATAGACGTATCTCTGGCTATGCAAAGTGGAATAGCAACATTGTACCACAAGATGCTAGTGCTAGTGAAAAGGTGCTAATGTCTGCTTATTTTAATGGTAAGGTTATAGCAGCCCGTGGAACTAAAATACACGAAGCTGGCAAAACAGGTAGTTGGACACAAATTGATACAGGTAGAACAAGTGCTGGCAAATATACACACTTCCGTTACAATCTTGCTGGCACAGATTTTATCGTGTGGGCCGATGGCGCAAATAATGCGACCAAGTATGATGGCACTACTGTTACTGACCTCAACGCAACAGGCGCACCTGCTAACCCAAAGTTTGTAGTAGGATTTAAAGACGCACTATTTTTTGCTGGTATGTCTGCTACACCACAGGCAATTACTTTTACTGCACCTTTTACTGACAGTGATTTTAGTGTAGCTAACGGTGCAGGTACAATAAATGTAGACAGTAATATTACTGGACTGTTTCCATTTCGTGACCAACTATTTATATTTTGCGAAGAACGTATATTTAAATTAGTTGGTAATACCATAGCAGACTTTCAAGTGTTACCTGTTACACGTGAAATAGGCTGTGTTAACGGGCATACTATTCAGGAAGTTGGTGGTGACATTATCTTCCTTGGTCCAGATGGACTGCGTACTGTTGCTGGTACAGAGAAGATTGGTGACGTTGAACTTGGTACAATTAGCCGACAGGTACAGCCAAGGTTTGAGGGACTAACTGACGTTGATGAATTTGACAGTGTAGTTCTGCCTGATAAAACACAGTACCGTATATTCTTTTCTAATGCAAATACAACACGTGCTAACACAACAGGTGTCATAGCAGTTAGAAAACAAACATATGAGTTCGCTGATATTCGTGGTATAAGACCAAGCAGTACAGATTTTATTGTTGATGAAGGCGAGTCAATAGTCTTACATGGCGAGTATGATGGTTACGTATATCGTCAAGAAAGTGGCAATGACTTTGATGGCAATACTATTACAGGTAAGTACAGGTCTCCTGACTTATCACTAGGTGATGCAGGTATTCGTAAGAACTTTCAACGTGTAATTATTAACTACGCACCTGAAGCTGCAGTTAACGCAGACCTGTTTGTAAGATATGACTATGAGTCACCTCAAGTAGCACGTCCTGCTGCATATCCGTTTGACACTGCCACTGTTGTAGCTGTTTATGGTACATCGGTATATGGAACGGCAACATACGGTGGACAGTCAAACCCACTGGTTAGGCAACCGATTGAAGGTTCGGGATTTGCTGTAGCACTAAGAGTTAATGATAGAGGGGTATCAGCCCCATATTCGCTGAAGGGTTTTCAGCTAGAATTTGATGTAGGAGCAAGACGTTAATGGCAGGTTTTACCAGACAGTCCTCGTATACTGATGGCGACATTATTAATGCTGCCGACAGTAATGATGAGTTTAATCAACTTGTAAATGCTTTTGCAAACACTTCAGGTCATAAACATGATGGCACTGCAGCAGAAGGTCCAGTTATTGGTTTAATAGGAGACCCCGGTGTAGCAACTCCGCTTAACAAAGTTGTAGTTGACGATACTAATAATCGTGTAGGTGTGTTTGTTGATGTATCTGGCTCTACAACTGAGCAGTTTAGATTTCAAGATGGTGCTATTGTACCTGTAACTGATAATGATATTGACCTTGGTACAAGTAGCCTTGAGTTTAAAGATTTACATTTAGACGGCACTGCTAATATTGATAGTCTGGTAGCCGATACTGCTGACATTAACGGTGGCACTGCAGATAATGTTGTAATTGGTGGTAGCACTGCTGCTGCTATTACAGGTACAACAATTACCGCTAACACTAGCCTTGCTCTTGCAAGTGGTGCTACTGTAACTGCTATTCTTGATGAAGACTCTATGTCTTCTGATAGTAACACAGCTATTGCTACACAGCAATCTATTAAAGCGTATGTAGATGCACAGCTAACTGCAGAGGACTTAGATTTCCAAGCAGACAGTGGCGGTGCATTATCTATTGACCTTGATAGTGAAACACTTACCTTTACTGGTGGCACTGGTATTGACACTAGCGGTTCTGGTAACGCTGTTACATTTGCTATTGACAGCACTGTTGCCACTCTTACAGGTTCACAAACACTTACAAACAAAACACTTACCACACCTATTATTGCAGAGATTGATTCAGGTGCAGATATTACCCTAGATGCAACTGCTGATATTATTCTTGACGCAGGTGGTGCAAATATTATATTTAAAGATGACGGCACGTCAATTCTTGACATTGCAAATAACTCATCCGATGTAGAACTTACTGTAAGCACAGCAGATAAGAACTTTGCTATCAAAGGCACAGATGGTTCTACAGCTATTACTGCACTTGACATTGACATGGCTCTTGCAGGTAAAGCTACATTTAACGGTGATGTTGTAGTTACAGGAGACCTGACTGTAACTGGTGATGATATTACTATGGGTACAAATACCTCTGGTCATATCATGGTAGCTGACGGCACAAACTTCAATCCTGTTGCTGTATCTGGTGATGTAACTATTAGCAGTGCTGGTGCAGTCACAATTGCAAACAGTGCTGTTGAAACAGCAATGCTTAATGCTAACGTAATTAGTGGTCAGACTGCTATTACTTCAGGATTAGACACAACCAATGATACAGTTTTAATCCATGATGCAGATGCAGGTGCATTAAAGAAACTAACACTTGCTAATCTGTCCTCTGGTCTTGGTGGTATTACAGATGTAGTTGCAGATACATCTCCACAGCTTGGTGGAGACTTAGATGTTAATGGACAGGATATTGTATCCACATCTAATGGTAACATTGACATCTTGCCAAATGGTTCTGGTGTTGTAAACCTTGATGGTAATGGTTCATCAGGCGGTGTGTCTATATCTGATGGTTTGATTGATATACGTACAGGCACAGGAAGTGTAGCAAAAGTAAATTTTTATTGTGAGTCTAGTAACGCACATGCACAGACACTGCAAGCGCAACCTCACTCTGCTGGTGTAACAAACACACTGACCTTACCTGCTGGTGGTAATCAGGAGATTGTAGGCACAACAGCAACACAGACCCTAACTAACAAAACACTGACTACACCTACTATTGACCTGTCGGGTGTTACATCTTCAGGTGACTTGCCTGTAGCCGCAGGTGGTACAGGAGCAAGCACTGCTTCTGCAGCACGTACCAATCTTGGTCTAGCTATTGGCAGTGACGTACAAGCATATGATGCACAGCTTGCAGATGTAGCTGGACTAGCTGTTACTGATGGTGGATTTATCGTAGGTGATGGTTCTAACTTTGTTTTAGAGACAGGTGCTACTGCACGTACATCACTTGGTCTGGGTACAGCAGCCGTTGCAAACACAGGCACATCAGCAAGTAATGTAGTTGTTCTGGATGGGTCAGCTAGACTGCCAGCAGTTGATGGTTCACAGCTTACTAACCTTCCATCAACAGGTGCTACAGCAGGTTTTGCAGTGGCTATGGCGATTGCACTTTAGTGCTTGACAAATAAACATAAATATGGTATAATTAAGTAACTCGTATTCAGGAGAAATCATGGCACAGGATTTTGAAAGAAACATTGCACGGAATGTAGGCACGTCAGCTTCCACGCTACGTACTGCAAATTCTGATGATGCTCTTGTTGGTATCAATGTTGCTAATACAACCACCAGCCAAATCAATGTAGATGTCTTTATCAACGATGGGTCAAATGACTATTACATCGTGAAGACAGCACCGATTCCTGCAGGTTCGGCACTACAGTTACTTGATGGCGGTGCAAAGATTGTAATGCAATCCAGTGACGTACTGAAGGTACAGTCCGATACCGCAAGCAGCGCAGATGTTTGGGTCTCTGTTGTTGACTCAATTAGCACATAAGGAATAGCCCATGCCCCTCATTGGTAATCCTATCACTGCAAGTTTTCAGGCTAGACCTGCCACCCAAGAGTTTAATGGTGACGGGTCTACAACNACGTTTACTCTTAACCAGACGGTAACTCAAGAAGATATTATNGTATCTGTAGATGGTGTCGTACAGGAAAGTGTTGATGCGTTCACTGTGCCAGACGGTACAACACTCACCTTTACTGCAGCACCGTCAAGCGGAACAGGTAACATCTTTGTAATTTACATGGGTGTGTCTGCAGCGTCTGTAACACCTGCCGCAGAAAACAAAGGTACATTCAAGGCAAGCGGTATGTTTCGTACCAACGCACAGACACTCAGTTCAAACACAACCATTCTGGCAACAGAGAACGCTAACGTAACAGGGCCACTTACAGTAGCCAGCGGTGTGACACTCACCGTTGAATCTGGTGGCACATTGGTGACGCTATGAGTACGTTGAAGGCAGATACAATTCAGAACACCAGTGGTGGTGCGGCTACGCTGACAAAGCAAGAGGCAGCAAAAGCGTGGATAAATTATTCTGGGTCTGGTTCAAGTTTTAATGATTCAGTTAACGCAAGTTCAGCGACTGATAATGGTACAGGTGATTATACTTATTCTTTCACATCTAGCATGTCAAACACCAACTACGCAATTTGTGCAACAGCAGCAAATACATCTGCTGGACAACCTGTTGTTAGTGCATGTCCTGCGAATGACGAACAAACAACTTCGCAATTTAATGTAGAACAAGGGTATACTACAAATACATCAGCGTACTCAAATTTTGATAGTGAAGATTATGTTTCAATATTTGGAGACCTAGCATGAGTACCCTTCTTGTAAATACGCTCACTGGTGCAAGCACTTCTGATTCTATTGCTGTAACTGAAAGCAGTAGCGTGACAACTAATCTACAAGACGGATTAGCGAAGGGATGGGTAAAAATGGATGCTGGGCAAAACATTCAAGTAAGCTTCAATGTTTCAAGTATTGGCGATAACGGAACTGGAGATCATACCGTCTACTGGAATAATGACTTCGCAAGTGTGGATTGGATACCAACAATGTCAGCAAGAAATTTATCTGGTTACATGAGAATCGCCACACCTTACAGCGTACCAAATGCGGCTTCGCAAAGAGTAGCGACAAACGTAGCTACAAGCGCAACCTTAGTAGATGTAACATCTGTTCACGTTATAGGACACGGAGACCTAGCATAATGGCTGGAAAGATTGTAGCAGATACGCTGGAACACAGCACCGCAGGGTCGGTTGATACGCAGTTTGTTGTAAGCGGCATTTCAAAAGGATATTGTCATTTTAACCAAGAAACGCCAGCTATAACAACAAGTTTAAACGCAAGTTCCTTAACTGACAGCGGCACAGGATATGGAAAGGTAAATTGGACTAATGCAATGAGCAATGCCAATTATAGCACAGTCACTGGTAACACGGCTGTTAATGCTATTGGAGGTAGCGAATATTCTACATGTCTAGCTGAAGACAACGCTTACGTTGCAAGAACAGCCTCTGCATGGTCTTTTAAAAGCATTTATGCAGGTACATCTGCATCTGCTGAATTTGACCCAGCCACAGCAATATGTTCAGCTTTAGGAGATTTAGCATAATGCAGACACCTGAATTTCAAGGCACACATCTATGGGATAGACTGTGCTGGGCAAAAGAAAACCTAGAAGGCTATCAGTCAGAGTACCGTGTGGTATACGAAGACAGCATTGATGAGTGCGCTAAGATACTTGTACCAGACCCTAACTGGATGGCAGCAGCTATGCAGGGCGGCATCCTACCGCCAGTGTGGGTCTATTGGGAACTTGCTAAAGACGAAGCGCAGCCAGACTTTAAGAAACATACTCGTGGCTATCTGTTGCATGACACAGAGCCAGTGGAAGCCATGACAGAAGAACAGGCGATTGAATACCTAATTATGAAAGACTGCCCCCAGCACGTTTGGCGGGAATGGAATACAGGCAACAAACCCAAGATGGTTATTTGCCGCAAAGAACAGTTACCAAGCACTAGAGAGTGGCGCAATGCTTGGAAGATAACTGAAGAACTAACCGTCACTGATTTAGCAGCCTAAGAGGAGAAACCTAATGGCAACAACATACATCGTAGACAAGGACGGAAATCAGATTGATGCTTCTACAGCTACCGTTCCTTCTGACCGTCACTTTCGTGGTGCATGGTCATTGAGTGGCAAAGTCATATCAGAAGATATGGACGCAGCCAAAGTAATCTTCAAGGACAAAATCCGTGAAGTTCGTGCGCCTCTGCTTGAAGCAGAAGACGTGGTGTACATGAAGGCACTTGAAGCTGGTGACACAGATGCACAAGCTGCTTCTGTAACAAAGAAGAACGCTCTTCGTGATGCCCCAGCAGCATCTGCAATTACTAATGCAGATACAATCGCAAAGCTAAAAGCAGCTTGGGATACAAGTGTACTTGGTGACAGCCCTTACGCATAATGCGTGGGGCTTCCCCTGTTTGGAGTAGATAGATGCCATTAACTAAAATAAGAGCAGGAGCGTATGCCTCTGGTGGTGTTATTCAAGTGCAACGTACTCAGTTTACTGGCACTAATACCATTAGCACAACCAATAATGTTTGGAATGTAATGACAGATTTGACGGTTGATATTACTCCTACATCAACATCTAGTATAATTATGTTACAGTTATTTTTAGGTGCTTGGGAACACAGTGCTGCTGATGACCATATGTGTTATTTTGGTTTTTATAGAGATAGCACACTTTTAGTTGCGCCAACGGCTGGCAGTAGGCTTGAAGCAGTTGGAATGGGTGCGACAAACTACATTGATGATGACAACCTTTCCACTCCTGCTGTTGCATGGATAAACTATTTTGACACGCCATCAAGCACAAGTCAAATAACATATAAAGGTGCAATGATGGAATTAAGCAATGGAACATTTTATTTAAACAGAACTGCACAAGATACAGATGCGTCAGGACATGAGCGTACAATATCTACTATTGTTGCAACAGAAATAGCAGGATAATCAGATGCCCTACATAGGTAAATCCCCAGAGTTCGGTGTTCGCAATCGTTTTGTTTACCAAGCAACTGCTGGTCAGACTAGCTTTAGCGGTAGTGACGCAGACAGTAAGACACTGACCTACACAGATAGCTTGTACTTAGACGTGTATCAGAACGGTGTGTTACTCAAGCCGGGTACAGACTACACTGCTACAACAGGCACAACAGTTGTACTGGTCACAGGGGCATCCTTGAATGACGTAGTTGAGATGGTAGTCTATGATGCGTTTAGCATTGCGAACTCGTACACTAAGACAGAAAGTGACACACGCTATCCATTCAAGGGCAATAACAGCATCATCCGTCTAAACGGTCAGACCATCAGTGCAGACATTACGATTGACTCTGATGAGAATGGCGTAAGTGCAGGGCCAATCACACAGAACGCAACCGTGACTGTTAACGGTTATTGGAGTATCGTATGACCAGTGTACTGAATGTAGATACTATTGCAGATAAGGCTGGCACTGGCCCTGTTGGGTTGACTAAGCAACATGCGGCAAAGGTTTGGTTACGCTCTACTGATGCTGCTGTTCTTACTCAAAGTTTTAATGTTAGTAGCGGCACAGATAACGGAACTGGTGATTATACTTATGCTTTTACTAATAGCTTTAATTATTCTGCTGACCACGGGGGCATTGGTGCAATGGCAGGTCCAGACAATGCATATTTTAGAAAAAATGCAAATGATGGTGCTGCGGGTTCTTTGCAAGTAAGGGGTGTTACATCTGACCCACAAGCAGGAATTGATACAGAGTGTTCTCTGAACATACACGGAGACCTAGCATAATGGCAAGCATACTTAAAGTAGATGACCTAAGAGGTAACACAGCGGCTGGTAACATTACGATTACCAGCGAGGGTGGTGCTGCGACTATGCAGTTACAGCAGGGGGTAGCAAAAGCGTGGGCAACGGTTAACGGTTCTAGTGGAACTCCATCATTAACATTTTCATTAAATTGCTCATCAAACGTAGATAATGGGGTTGGCAATTATCACACAAATTTAACCAATGCTATGTCTTCAACACAATACCCAGTAACAACAAACGACAACGAAAGGGGATGTGGTGAATCTGTTCAAAATGCTGCCTCTGCTGTAGTTACTGTAATTAGAAATCCAACTAATCTGGCAACAGTAGATGCTTCATCTTTCTTTACATTATTCGGAGACTTAGCATAATGGCAAGCGAACTGAGAGTAAACACCCTGAAGGATGCCAGCGGTAACAACTCTGTTGCCATGAGTACGGTTAGCAATGGCACTGCAAAAATGTTTCTCAACTGTGACCAATCTGGCACACATGATATAGCTGACAGTTTTAATGTTTCTAGTCTTGCAGACGGTGGTACAGGGTTAACAGATGCCACCCTAACCAATGCTCACTCTGATGCTAATTACGCAAATGTTCATGCTATTCATACATCAACCAACAGAAGAATTATTGCAACTGGAAATACGGCTTCAATAGTAAAATACTCGTGTTTTCAGGAATCAACATATACATCCCAAGCAGATTCTAGTGGCTTGTCTGGAACAACACATGGAGACCTCGCATGAGTAAGGCAGCAGAACTAGCCGCATTGATAGGTTCGCAAACAGCCCTGTCAAACAGGAATTTGATTATCAATGGTGCGATGAATGTGGCGCAGAGGGGTACTGTAACAAGTGCTGTACACGATAGCTTTGGTGGCCCAGATAGATATAAAATTAGTGAAACTGGTGACACAGTTTTTACTATGAGCCAAGATAGCGATACACCAACAGGAGAAGGATTTGCTAATTCACTAAAATTAGATGTAACTACAGCCGACAGTAGTTTAGCTGCTGGTGATTTTGCTTCTGTTATGTATAATTTTGAAGGGCAAAATTTACAAAGCATAAAAAAAGGCACATCTAGCGCAGAATCTGTTACCTTATCGTTTTATATAAAAAGCACAATTACAGGAACTTATGTTGTTCAACTGTATGATAATGACAATAATCGTAGTGTAAGCAAATCTTACACAGTTTCTAGTGCTAATACTTGGGAAAAGAAAACGATTACTTTTCCAGCCGATACAACTGGTGCATTTGATGATGATAATGCTTTATCTCTTTTAGTTCGCTGGTGGTTTGCAGCGGGTAGTACCTACTCAAGCGGCACATTAGCAACAGCATGGGAATCCTATAATGCAGCTAATGCAGCGGTAGGACAAGTAAATGCAGTAAATAGTACAAGTAATAATATTTTTCTCACAGGCGTACAGCTTGAGGTAGGCGAACAGGCAACACCATTTGAGCATCGGTCTATTGGGGATGAGTTGGCTAGGTGTCAAAGGTATTATCAACGCATTGAGTCCAACGGCACATATGATGCACTGCTAGATGGGATGCACCATGTAACTACACAATTTTATGCGATGCATACTTTTCCTGTGCAGATGAGGGCAGAGCCGACTATGGCTGGAAGTGGAACATTTAGCGTTTTAAGTAATGGTTCTGACAGAACTCCTGACTCTCTTATATTAAACAGAGCCACTAAAGAAGTAATACAAACTTATTGTGCGTTATCTGGTGGTAATGTAGGTACTGCTGGGCATGGTGGACATATTAGAAACAATAATGATGCTAGTACATTTTTAGAATTTATAGCGGAGTTATAGATGGATATTAAATCAGCAAAGTATCATGCAGACTCTGAAACAGGTGAAAACTTGTCAATTACTGTTGTCTTAAACAATGCAAGTGAAAAAAGTTTGCCTCTGTCAGTGCCGCTTGACCCAGATAATACACATTACGCAGCCATCCTTGAATGGGTAGCTGAAGGTAACACAATACAGGATGCAGATTAAATGATGCAGTTCAAGGCATTTAAGCCACAGGCACTTAATAAGATTGCAGGGGCTATGGGATATCAGGGTGATATGTCACAGTTTCAGCAGTTTATTGAGGAAGACCCACAACGTAAAGCACAGATGGATAGATATACCAATGCTGCACGTATGATGGCTAAAGGCGGTGTGGTTAAGATGCAAACAGGTGGTGCTTTAGGAAGTCTTGCTTCTCAACAACCTAATATACAACCACTTTCATCTAACCCAACACAAGGAACTGTTCTTGCGGGTGGACAACCTCTTGGAACTGGTGCATTAGGTCCGGCATTTACAATTAGCCCCGGTGGTGGTAGTGGCGGCATTCAGGCTGGTTTAAAACAACCCATTCAACCTCCCAGTGGTCTAATTACACCACCAACAACAATTAGTTCTTCAGCGGCACCTTCTCCTGCAGTAACACCTACTGCCGCACCTCTGCCAAGTGGTGTTATTCCACAACAAGGTGTTCCTGCCCAACAATTTACAGCAGGTTCTGATATTAAAGAAGTTTCCTCACAAATGTTGCAGCAGCCCGGTTTGCCAACAGGCACGGTTACTATGGCAGCACAAATGTCAGAGCAAGCTGGTCAGGCTATTGACCCTATTACAGGTCAGCTTACTGGTCAGTATGCAATGCCTACAACAACTGCACAGACAGGACAGGCACAAGCACCTGCACAGATGCAAGCTAACGTTATGCAAGCTGCACAGGCATCACCTGCTGTAGATACTGCTGTACAGGCCACACAAGCTGCACAGGCTAACCCTCAAGACCCACGGGCGCAGATAACTGCTGCACAACAAACAGCAACGAGTGTAGGCAACGTACAAGCTGCACAGGGTAATGCTATCCTGCTGACTAATCCTGTACAACGTCAGATACAACAGGGTGAGTTGGTATCAGGAGCAGCTAACGCACAGACCGCTGCACAATATTCAGAACAAATTCAAGCAGCTTCAGCTACACCTACGCAGCAAGCACTTGTACAAGGACAGCTTGCTAATCTAATGACACAGTTTCAGGGTGCTAATCCACCTGCATGGGCTGCTGGTGCTATTCGTGTTGCTAACGCACAAATGTCTGCTCGTGGCTTGGGTTCATCATCGTTGGCTGGTCAGGCTATTGTGCAAGCAGCTATGGAGTCTGCTCTTCCTATTGCACAAGCAGATGCTGGTATTATTTCTTCTTTTGAACAAATGAACTTGTCAAACCGTCAGCAACGTGCTATGCTTGCATCTGAACAACGTGCAAGATTTATGGGTCAAGAATTTGACCAATCATTCCAAGCAAGAGTACAAAACTCTGCACGTATTGGTGATATTGCAAACACAAACTTTACCTCAGAACAACAGATTGCGCTTGAAAATAGCCGCACTGCTAACACTGTAAATTTAAATAATTTATCTAATAGACAAGCATTAGTAATGGCAGAAGCGGCTGCACTTGCTAATATGGACAGTTCTAATCTAAATAATCGTCAACAAGCTGCAGTACAAAATGCACAGAACTTCTTACAGGTTGACATGACTAACTTAGGTAATGAGCAACAGACTGAATTGTTTAAAGCACAACAGCGTGTCCAATCGTTGTTTACTGACACAGCAGCAGAAAATGCATCACGTCAGTTTAACGCAACATCACAAAATCAGGTTGACCAGTTTTTTGCTAATCTTAGTACGCAAGTATCGCAGTATAATGCTACACAGCAAAATGCTCAGAACCAGTTTAATGCAGGTCAAGTTAATGCAATGGAAAAGTTTAACGCTGAACTAGACAATCAACGTGACCAGTTCAATGCTAACAATCAGCTTGTGATTGCACAAAACAATGCACAGTGGCGCAGAGAAATTGCAACATCAAATACTGCAGCGGTTAATCGTGCTAACGAAATTAATGCTGCCGCTGTGCTGGATGTTTCTCGTGATGCTTATGACAATCTGTGGAACTACTATGCTGATACTATGGAGTGGGCATGGACATCTGCAGAAAAACAAATGGACAGATACAATGCTATTGCTATTGAGCAGCTTCGTGCAGATAAAGAAATGAAGACAGCAGACATTGGCTCTAAGTCTGCATCAGGTAGTGCAATTGGTAGTATGGTTGCTACACTTGGTGCTGCTGCAATTAAGAAAGGCTTGTTTGGGTTTTAGGCATGGAAACTAATATCGGTATCAGAACATACAGGCAAATTGAAACACTTGCTGATGAAATTAGTAAGCGTAAAACACCAAAGCAACCTGCTTCTACTGGTTTGCTTGCACCTAAAAGTATGAGTAGAACAGAAGAAGATGTAGCAGAACAACAGTCTGCCTACCGTGTTGCAAGCGCATTTAATACAATTCGTAGAATGAGAATGGAGAATCAGAGTGGATAGTCCAGCAGGTGTTTTTGACGCTCCTATTCCCGGCATGGCAATGACCCATGAACTGGGTGCAAGACCGTGGCAAAATCCACCACAGCATACAACAGTAGAAGAAGCTATTGAATACTATGTGCCACGCATGGCAAACGATGAGTTTTCTGAGCAGCTTCTTGATGTTATGCAAATGGGTATTCCTTTAACTACTATTGCTAACACCATTATGATTTCAGGTGTTATGGATGGTAGGCACAGTGCAGATGTAGGCATTCTTATTATGCCTGTGCTTATTGAAATGATGCAGTTTTTAGGTGACAATGCAGATGTTAAATACAAAACTGGTTTGGATGATGAGAAGGGTACACGCTCATCACTTGCTCTGCTGGCAGTAGAAAAGCTGCGGATAGAAGAGTCTATGCAGGATAAAGATAAAACAGAAGAGCCTGTAGAAGAGGAACTTCCTATGGATATGCCAGAAGAAGAACCTAAAGGTTTGATGGCACGGAGAGCATAATGGCAATGTTTGGAAGTCTTGGTAAACTGCTTGGGCTGGATAGTCCTACTGGACGTGGTTTTGTAGAAGGGTTTGCAGGTACGACTGCTAAACTTGTAAAAGAAGACATGGACAGAACAGATGACCTTGTGCAAAAAACTGCTGAGTATAGTATAAAAAGAAGCTCTGCAGAAGCAGACCGTGTACAAAAAGAACTGCGTGAAAACAGAGAAAAGGTTATGAGTATTGCTGGCAAGGCTGGAGGTATTACAGGTGCGGAGTATTTAATTCGTACTTATGGTCTTGAAGAAGCTATCAATAAAGCTGGTCAGATTGAAACGTTAAAAGGTTTTGGTGTTAATCCAGAATTTGCTACAAAAGACGAAAACCAAACTACAATAGACGAACTTACTAAATTTACTGTTTCTGCACCTGCAGTTATAACAACAGGAGAGATAAAAGATACGGGTTTGCTATCTAAAATAGGTCTTGGACGTGATATTGGTGCAGAGGTACAAGCTAAAGTAGACCAAGCTGCAGAAATGCTTGGCACAGGTGCTTTTGAAAAAACAGATTTAGGAGAAATGCCTACTGCTAAAGGGTTTGACCCAAGTGATTTAGGCATGATGTCTGATATGAAAGATGAAGCAAATCGTAGGCTTCGACTTGCTATATCCGCACAAGAAAATGAGGACGAAGAAGGTTACAAAAGACACATGGCTGCAGCAACTAAGATGCGTAATATGCTGCGTACTTTAGATGTTAAAGAACTTACTGAGTCAGGTGGACGTGCTTTTAAAAATGATATTAGTTCACATATTGAAGAGGCATCTGGTTTGAAAGGCAACCTTGTGTCTGACGGAACTGGTGGTTTTAGATTTAAAGCAACTTTTGAAGAAGCAGCAGATGCAAGTAAAGTAGGTAATGCTAGTGCTGCTTTAACTGAAGTATATTCTAATGCTATTAGGTCAGGTGTTCCTGCGGCTACAGCACTGAAATCTATATATGAAGCAGCTTCTCAAAACCGTTTACCTGCGCTTGCACAAAGTGACACAGGAACATTTAGCATTATAGTAACACCAAACATACTAATTGAAGGTGGATTTACTGGTGGTAAAGGTGTGTTTGCTCCTTCAATTAAAGCACCCCCGGCAATAAATCAAGGTGGGTCATCTTCTGCTACACAACAACCTCCTGCCTCTGCACCTGCTAATATAAATCAATTGATTGCAAGACATAACACTGCTAAGAGTAGTACGCAAAAAAGCATGTTTTTAAGAAGGATTTATAAAGAATATGGCGGGTCACAAAATGTACCTGCTAATATCATGTCACAACTAAAGTAGCAGATATGTACAATCAGCAAGATAATATAAATAAAAGTACACTTATTAACAACGAGCAGTTTGTAGATGATGCAGCAGACTTTCTCATTGATAGAGAAGGTTATGAGGCAGAAGACCTAGATACTGCTGAAAAAGTGTACGATGCGTACATGGAGCATTTTCGTTTTCAAAACGTAAATGAGTCCACTGCTGTTATGGACATGATGTACGCTCAAAATACTGATGCACAAGGCAAAGCTAGAATGGCTAGGCTTATGGATGCATACGATAAAATGGATAGCGACTTAGGACTTGCTGCATTAGGCGATTATGCTGCAGGTGTTTTTTCCGCACCGTCTACATATGCGGGTATATTTACTGGTGGTGGTGCAAAGGTGGGTGCGCTTGCTGCTCAACAGGGTATCAAGTTAGGCATTCGTCAGTTACTAAAAGGTGGTGCAGCAGGACAAGCACTAAGGCAAGCAGCCACTAAGGGAGCAGTACGTGCTGGTGCAGTAGAAGCTACCATTGGCGCAGGTCAAGTTGCAGCACAAGAACAGGCTCGTGTTGAGTCAGGTATGCAGGAAGATATTCGTGGTGGTGCTGTTGCTATAGGTGCTGCTGCAGCAGCCTTACCCGGTTCTATTTTTGGAGCAGGGTCTCAGGTACAAAGAGCAGTAGCAGAAAATACTGCAGAACGAGTAATGCGGATTACAGAAAAACAAGCTGCTCGTGCTACTAATCATGCAAACAGAACTACAACACGTGAAGTATTTGAAGACGATACTACATCAGAAACAGCCAATGAAATTTTTAGTGAACTAAAACAAAGAAAAGCTGCTCTGTCAAAAACAGTGCCAAGTGAATTAGAAAGAGGTAAGGAACTTAAACGTGAACTAGCACCTGAAGATGCTGAGATTATAGATGCACCGCTAGACCCTAAACCAAAACTACCGCTTGAAGCTAGTGTAGAAAACAAAAACCTACAGAATATTGCTGCAGTGGCTGCAAAAATTGTACACCAAGTTCCAGACTTACCACCGGGTATATTAAAAGAAGGTGAGGTAGAAACCTTTACATCTAAACTGGTACGTGCTTTGCGTGGTGGTCAAATGAATACTGATTCTGTTGTGGCACTTACTCAGCAACACGGAGTACGTTTTGAGGACATTGGAGCATTGCTTGCTACTGAAGTAAGTAATGGTGGTTCTTTATTGGGTAAAATGAGTGCGTTATCTCGTGAGTCAAAGAAAAAACTAGCACTAGAACTAGATGAGATTGATAAACTTTTAATAGAAGCAGGTCAGATAACTAATCCTGCACGTGATGCACTTGACCAACTTGACGACCAGCTAGGAAGAAGTGGCATTGAAAAAGCAAAAAAAGTAATGGGGGATATAAACAAAGCCCGTATAGGTTTTATGACCATTCAGCTTGCTACCACTTCACGTAACATGTCAAATGGTTATATGCGTAATTTCTTTTATGCATTTGATAATCTTGGTTCAGGATTATACAACAAATACTTTGCTTCTGATTCTGCTAAACGCAGACTTGCTATGGCAGGAAAAATAAATCCAACTGAAGAAGAGATTATACAAGAAACAAAAAGGTCTGTAAATTTAGGTAAAGCGCAACTGCGTACATCTTATGATGCTTTTTTGTTTAAAGACCTAATGACAATAACAACTCAAGACACAACTGCTCTTGCACGTCTTATGCAAGACCCTAGATTTGGAAAGTCTGAATTAGCTAAACAAATTTTTATGGATATGGGGGATGTTGCTGACCATATGAAAGTGGATAGCGGCATTATGCGTACTGCTCGTTTTTTAAACAAGCTAAACACTAAGTCAGATAATATGTTTAAACGTGCTATACTGGCACGGGAATTAGATAAGTCTCTTCGTGCTAGTTCTGGTAAGGTTCTTGAAATAGATGGTAAGCCTGTAACATTTGCAAACTTAGAAGCGTTTGAAAATTTTATAAAGACAGATGCTGGTCAAGCGTTTAAAGATGTAAAGTTTTCAGAACTTGCTGATACTGGAACACTTAGTTTAAATGAGGTGTTAAAAAAAGGAAGATTTACTGACCTTGATGATAAGTTAATTGGTCAGGCTATGGAAAAAGCATTAGACTTTACATATCAAACAGGTAGATTTAAAGGAAAGGAAGGAGCATTTAACAGTGCTGCTGCTTTCTTTATTGATGCTGCTCAAACACAATTGGGTTCTACCTTTGTACCTTTTCCAAGATATTTAGTAAATCAGTTTAGGTTTGTGTATGAACACGCTCCTATATTTGGTATGATTGATGCTTGGGGCATATTAAACAAATCAGATTTTGGTGATAGAATAGGTAAGCAGCTTGGTGGAACGGCTATGCTTACTGCTCTATATGCATTACGTGCAAATCATGGAGATGAAACAACAGGACCATTTGAATACAACAATCCTTTTGGTTCAGGTATTGTAGACGCACAAGCATCGCTTGGTCCTTTTTCTGCCTACGCATTTGCTGCTGATTTAGCTTATCGTACACTCAATCCAGATAAAGTAGCTAGACCAGCAAAGATACGAGACTTTATAAAATCTCTTGGTGGTGGTCAGTTTAGACCCACAGGATTAGGTTTGGTTGATGGTCTATTTGATACCTTGCAAAAGGGCGTAGATGATGGTGAGACTGATTTAGTTTTATCAGAAATAGCATCAAAATATATGGGTAACTATTTTAACACTTATACTGTAGGGGCAGGTGTACTTAAAGATATTGTAGCTACTCTTGACCCAGAGATGCGGGTAGTTGCAGATAATACAGACGTAGAGTTTTGGCCTTACATGTTTAAGCAAGCTACACGTTCTTTCCCACGTGAAATAACAGGGGAAGAAAGTTACTTTTTAGGTAGGGATGCACTTAAAAGCCCCACCAGAAGTGAGCCTATTCGTATTATGAATCCGTTTATGCGTCAGATTACTGGTCTTACACAGCAAGAAGAACGCAATATGGCAGAGCGTGAGTTTGATAAGTTAGGTTTAGAGTATACCCAGATTACACCACGCAAAATAAAAGGCGACCCAGAGTTGACCGCAGATGCACGTGGTATTATGGGTAAGTTTGTAGAAACGGGTATTCAAGACTATATAATAAATGACCCAGAATATAATGGACTTACAACATCTATTGAAAAGAAATCTGCACTACGTGCTAGAGTAAATGAATTAAGGTCAGAAGCACGTTCACGTGTACTAAATGTAAAGCAATATACAGATATAGAAGACCAAAGGCGTGTAGCACGGGCTGTCTACTTTAACATACCCTCTTCAAAAAGAGATTTGATTGCTTTATATTATAATAGAGTAACCGGAAAAAACTTAGGGGATACAAAAGATTACTTAACTGCAGTAGCTGTAGCAGAAGAATACAATATAACAGGGGGCAATTAAGCCCCCTCTTTTTTTAACCATATCCATATGTCTTCTGGTCCTGTTCTTATACAATCACACACAGTATTAATGACAGCCATGCTGATTACATAGCCTAACCACATAGCTACCACACCTAATATAAGATACATGAGTATCCTACCTATTATCTCCATCACCCCCAAGTGTGCCTCGCTTACTTCGTCCTGATAGTTTAGAGTAATTCTCACTAGCAATATCAGAAAGATTGATACCCAAGTCATTTGCCAGATTAGCGCAGTACCATAGAACATCACCTATCTCCGCAGCAATTTCAATCTTCTTCACTTCAAATGCTTCTTTGTCTGCGCCATCCCTGATAAACTTCTTTACCTTGTTAGCAACCTCACCTGCTTCACCTGCCAGACCAAGCGCAGGATATAAAATCCTGTGCGTAGCTGGATAGATGGCAAACTCAATAGACTTACGTTGGTATTCATTCATCTCCATGTCTTTGTATTTCTCCTTTATCCACTCTTTAGCTTGCTGTTCTAAATCCATCGAACAAATCCTTTGTCTGGCTAGATGTTATCTTGAACCATTCATTATTTCGTTCTTTTGCCTTGCTATCAAACAACCTGTGCATCTTTCTTTCTGCGTCATGACGATTGTCTGTTTTAATTTTTGTTATAACAAAGTAATCACGAAATGGTGAAGATGTTTGATATCCATTTAATCTATCATCTGCGTCAACAGCCTTACCAATCTTGACCCAATCAGGCCACGCTTTGTTTCCAATTGCGTAGACTTCACCTTCATTAATAGACTCAATCTTGTTATGTGACCAAGCATCATCTAATGACTTGTATCTACCGGGCTTGTGTAAAGGATGTGTTTTAGGAATATACTTACCATTGACAAACATTCTAGTCGTATTCTTTTTTGCATGTGAAGCAACTCTACGTCTGTTGCCATCTCCCGGTTGTATATACCAGTATTCTCCATCCTGAAAAACAGGTTCTTTTTTAGTGTAGCTTTTTATTTCTACTTTATTCTTTTTCAGTGTCTCTAACATTCTCTTCTCCTTCTGTTTGTTCAAGGGGGAAATACTTTGTTAATATCTCTAACTTATCATGATAAGCTGCTGCTTTATCAAGTTCTAAGTCTATAGTTTCTATAACATCAGAGTGTTCTCCAATGCCGACAGTTTGATTCATGTACACCTCTATGTTAGCAAGATGTTTATTCACACCACCAACTAAATAAGAACGGGTTGCATTTATCATAACATTTTTTATACTCATGTCTTCTCCTTTCTAAATCTGTGTTTAAAGAACACAATTAAGTTAAGCAGGGTGTTTGTTGTAATCATTACGAGTATCCACCACTGCCACCATAGTAAATCTAATCCACTACATTCTATCATTATGCAGCAGTTAAGTCAACCACTTCACAAACTCCTGCAGTACATGCTAACTCACGCCCACCTGATGTAGTGTCTTCCTTCTCAAACTCTTGCAGTGCAGACCAATCAATTGATATAGGCATCTGTGCTTTCATCTCTTCGTACTCCTCTTCAGTACAGTCTTGATAAGGTGCTTGCTTGTATGTGTGTTCACTAAATGGCAAGAAGCTGATACCTGACACTTCATCAAAGTGTTTGTATACCCATGCACCGACTTCCATCCACTCATCCTCTTTCACAGAGATTGTTACAGATGGCTTGTGTTCACACCAATAACGCTGATACATTAACCACAACTCAAGCTGTTCAATAGCAGACATAGCAGTTCGTGTTACGGCACGTGCAGGTGAACGCATTGGAAAGCTAAACACTGTTGTGCTATCTGGCTTCATGACATCTGGCTCTGCTGGAATACCTTGTGCTACCATGAACTGCGTTAATGGGTCTTTGTTATCACCACGAACAGTACGAATGTAATATGGGTTATGACGAGCATGAATGCCAGAGGAACTGTCTACAAGCTGTGAGACTGTACCAGACGGTTTAACACATGTAATAGCTGTTGACTGTGATATACCAAGCTGCTTTGCCATAGCTTTGTTAGCATCAATAGCTACATCACGTAATGCCTCAAGTGTCTGTCCAATGTTCATACCAAGATGAGCAGACTTACCTGCTGTCAACTGGTTGTCCATAATACCTGTAAGAGACACACCAAGTAGACGTTCTTCCTCTGTGTTTTTCTTCCATATACTACGCAGATATTTGAAGTCAGTCAGAGTAGATTGGAATGTACCCAGTATTGTAGCCAAGCGTACTTTCTCTGTTAGTGTCTGCTGCGTGTCTGTTTCACGTACAACAACCTCAGACAAGTTACAGAACTGATAAGGACGTAGTATAATTTCGGAACAGGGGTTGCATCCGAAATCTTGTTCCGCATCTCTGCGTCCATTTTTAGCTGCTTGAACCTGTGCAGACTTGCGATTAAAAATACCACGCTCACCTGACTTACTTTCGTACAGTGATAGCCACTCACGCATGAATGTACCCATCTGTGGCTTACCTTTGTAGGCAACGCTGTTGTTTGCAAGCGCACGTTGTCCTTCGTTTTCCCACCACATACCTGCTTTTGCATGACTCATCTGGTCATCATTCAGGTTTGATAGGCTGATGAGTGCGCTGCGTCTGACCCCACCGACAACTACAACCTCACCAATCTTACACATGATGTCGTGACACTCAATGGGAAATAGTCTACGACCTGCTGCACCTTGAAACTTCTCAATGATAAACTCAAAGAGTTCTTCCAGAGGGGCTGGGCCACTGGCTCTACCACCAAAGGTCTTTAACCTTGCTCCTGCAGGACGTACTTCTGATACATCCCACTGCGGTATCTGCCCTGCGTACAGGAGAGAGATAAGTTCACGCAGTGATTTGGCCCAGCCCGGACGTGAATCGCCAACTTTGATAACTGTATCTGTGCGATGCATATCTTCATTGACGCTTGGTAGCTTTTCAATATTGTGACGTTCAACAGAAAAACCTACACCTGTACCGCACATGAGTATATACATTGTCTCGTCAAAAGCACGTGGGCTATCCACAGGAACATATGAACAATTGTATCCACCTACATGGCAACGGTCTAATGCAGGACCAGATGTCATCAAGGCTCTCATGCTTGGCATGATATGTTGGTCAAGAACAGCAGTCTCTAACTCTGCTCTTAATTCATCAGATAGTTTGTAATTATGCTTAGTGAGCAGATGTCCAGTAAGATAATCAAAGTATCGTGAGACTGTTTCGCTCCACGTTTCTCTTCGTTGTTCATCCTCTTTCCATCTCGCATAACGAGACAGTGCAATAAAGTTTTGGTAATCTGTAGGTAAATGGTTACTTATCATTTAATCTCACTCCTGTATTGTTTTTATGTTACGTATGTTAATACCTTCTATATCATATAAATATTCTTGAAGGCTTTCTTCTAATTCTTCTGCTACATTTTCATCAGCAGGAACTGGATATTCTTCTGGGTCTACATCCAATGTAAGAAACATTTTAACTCTCATCATCGTATAGACCCTCAACTTCAACTATTAACTTGTTTAAATACCATCGTGCTTTTTCTAAATCTTCAATGCCGTTCTTATAACGATAACGCCACAGATACTTCATAATGTTACCTTGAAGATAATATTCAAATCCATCACCTGTGGCTGCTGCAATAGCTTCAATGCATTCAATCTCTGTGTTGTTATAGTGCGGTGGGCTATCCACCATGTTTACATTTCCATGTGATTTCTTTGCGTCTCGCTCAATCTTTTCCATAATATTTTTATAGCTTGTCATTATGCACTCCCTTCTGTTTTAGAACTAAAGTCAATCTTAACAACGTTGCCATCTGTTCCGACAACTCTTGGCTTATCTTCTAACTCAATTTCGTAGTGCCTGTCAACCTTTTCCATAACATAAGCATGTACTAATTCACGAAAGTCTTCATTTAATTCCATCACTGGAATTGTTGATGCAATCATTTTACAGAAGTGCATTACCTGAAAATAGTCTTCTTCATCTAAAGAATTTTCTGGTTGTGTTATAATTGCAACATCAATCTCACCGTTCCAAACACCATCACTATCTTGTGTTGGTCTGATACGCACAATAAAATCTTCTGGTTGTACTTTGTCATATTCTCTTTTGCTCATCACTTTCTCCTCTTTACTTTTGTACCAGAGAACTTGATAAACTCTGGGTGTTTGTTCTTGCCTTTCTCTTTTAACCATTCTTCAGGCACGATTCTATTGTAACACATAAATCCGTGCTTGTCACACCACTCTCCGTAGGTAGACTTAGCACCCTTTCGTAGCTTACGCCTGTGGTTTTCAAACACAAAACGTATATCTAATTTGGGATGCTGCTTTTTTATAGCCAAATGTTTGCGTCTATCTGCTGCTGTAAACATTCCCTTCGTTTCTATTATGATACCGTTAGGTAATACAAAGTCTGGTGTATAGGTACGGTAGGCTAGGTCTTCCCATTCTATCTTGATGCACTCGTAACCAAAGTCTATCTTTAGTTCCTTCAAATAATCAGATAGCTTTACCTCTAAGCCTGACCGATACCCATACTTACGTGCTGCCCTAAACTGTTTAAAGTTAGGTGGCATTACCGTAGGTTTCTCCATGTAAGACCACTATATCCCATAGCTTTCATCTCTTCACGTATCATAGCATCTGCTTCGTTACGTGCTTCAATGGCTGCTCTTAGACCAGCAGTGCGTTTCTCACGGTACTCTTTACGCAGTTCCGTGAGATGTGCCTCTGCTTCCTTAATCTGGTCTAATAGTTCCTGTAATTCATCCTGCATTTCTATACTCCTTTCTTAATTCAACATAGTCTACAAGTTTTGGTGAAACAGCTTTTGACATTACAGCAGGACGCTGTACAAGATTAGGCCAGCAGTCTTTTCTGTATACGCAGAAAGAACACGTCTTGTCAAGTATCTTATTACCTGTAGCTTTACCTCTAAATGTTTCTTCTATAGGTTCAAAGCAACGCTCAAACTTATTCTGTGTAACAGTATCAACCAACCTTTCTATCTTATTAACTTCCTTATCAATGTCAAGTCCTGTAGCTGGCACATACTTGAACTGACCATTAGCTTTGTTTACTACCCACCAGCCACCAGCTTTTTTGCTAGATGCTTTTGCATACCCTGCTAGTTGTGCAACATATCCAAAGGCATCACTACTTGCCAGCGTGTCATAGGATTCAAACTTGTTTGTGTATGACCAGTTTGAAGCTGATTTAATATCGTCAACTGCATCCCTAATGACAATATCATATGTGCCAGACACGTTAGTATTACTGAGGTTAAGAGTAACCTTTTTGCTATCTTCATATTTTACTCCCGCTTCTTTTAGCAACCCTTTGAAGACAGCTTCAACGATGTCTCCAATCATCATGTTCATTACGAATGTAGTTGGCTTTGGTAGTCCAACCTCTGGTTTGTTCTTCTCATACCAAAGTTGGCAGGAGGGTCTGCCTACGTTTGACATACGCAAGCTAAACCCCCCACCATTTTTATGTCCACCAAACTGCCGCTTGAGTGCATCTTTAATGTCGCTTGCTACTTGGTCAATGGTTGTATCTGACATTGTTGTTTTGCCTGATACAGCATCTTCCATGTATTGATGCAATGCAAGTTCAGCAGGATGGTTCATTACGCTACCTCGTCTTCCTCAATCTCAATATCAACCAAGTCATCCACAACATCAATGTCATCATCATCCATGTCTGAGTTAGCTTTTTCAGCCCATGCGTTTGCAATGTACGAGTTGTAGTTGTCCACCCATGCTATGAAGTCAGCAAACATTGCTTGGTCTTCATCACTGATGTTGATTGTCTTTGAGACATCTAGCGACACTACTGGAAGGTAAAAGGCATTACCATTAGGTAATTTTCTTTCCTGAGTGTTAGCCGTAATTAAGTGTTGCACCGGGAGACGTTGCATTTTTGCAAGTGAGTTGAAACTCTCACCAACAATCTTGAAAGCATCACGATTGTCAATCTCCCATATGAATGGAACAGCACCAAGGTCAGCAGACTCACCATTAACAGTGATAGCATCTGACAATTCTACTGTGCCAAGCACAACACGGACACGTTTAATCTGCTTGATTAACTCTTGCATCTTTTCTGGCAATGCCTTGAAGTCCTTGATGTAACCAGCAGGTTTGCCACAGTTAAAGCCACCGTCATTATCCTTGAGGTCTATGTTCAAGTCATCTGACATGAGTGTTTTAATATAGCGATTAGGTGCGTCACCCATGCCACGTACAAAACGCTTGTACATAAAACGCTGCATAAATGGACGTACCTTAATTGATGAAGCGTAGTAAGTCTCACCATCTGGAATCTCTAGCTTGTATGTACCGCCAGAGACAACTTCCATGTTGACCATCTTACCCTTTACTTCTGTCTGCCCCATGACAGGGCTATGATTGATACGCAAACGAGCCAAGCTGCTAGACTTTTGCTTTGAGTTAGTTGCCTCAGATGCAATGCCCATTGCCTTTGCCATAGCTGCATAGTTATTTGTATCAATTGTTGTGAGTTGTGTCATATATTTTACTCCTTATCTTAGTTGAAAGTTTGATAGTTATATCAGCTTACACCCTTCGTGTCAAGCCAATTGTTGCCTATTTTTGACTCTAAAAGAAGAGGTACATTGAAGTTAACTCCCCACCTTAGTGCAATCAAATTAGGCAACTCCTTGTTTGTATTATTGATTACATCTATTACCTTTCTCTCTTCATCAGGATGTACATCAATAACAATACTGTCATGCACTGTATTGACTATACATGATTTCATATTAGAAAGCAACCCTTCAATGTGAAGCAATGCGATTGGTACAATATCTGCAGTAGCAAAGGACTGAACAGGGTAGTTCTTTATCTGTGTAAAGTGTGATACCCTGCCACTTGCCTTGCGTACTACATCAGGAAAAGCAAACTCTCTGCCTGATGGTGTTCGTATAACACCTGTATTTAAAGCCTCTTTAGCCAATCTGGTATGCCAAAGCCCGATACCTTCGTACTTCTCTGTGAAGTGTGTGTAGTATCTTGCTTCGGCAGGTGTGCGTCCGTACCCCGTTGCCCCGTAAAGGGGCGCAAAGGTGTGAGCCTTCGCTTCTTGGCGACTCGTAGGTTGACCAGCATCAGATATAACTTTACTCGTATATGAGTGAACATCAAACCCAGTGGAAACTTCTTCAATTGCAACTCCATCTTGTGATAGGAAAGCAGCAGCACGAAACTCTAGCTGTGCAAAATCAGCTTCAAGTATCTTGCCCCCCTTCCAACGTGAAACAAAAACTTTCTTTACAGGAAACGTACCACCACGTGGCATGTTCTGCATGTTGGGGTCAGCCCCGGAGAGACGACCTGTTTGTGTGCGGTGTTGCAGTAAACGAACATGCAACTTACCATCACTCTTAGTGTGTGTACGTATGCCTTCAACGAATGAAGAAAGGTACGTATCAACGGCACTCAAACGCCTGACCTTAGACAGAAACTCTGCTGCATCTGTCATGTTCTTTGCCTTAGCTATGTTACCAAGTGTCTCAAGGTTTTGCTTACTTGTGCTAAAACCATTTGCACTAGCCCACTTAGATGATGGTGGCTTAAACTTGAGGCCAGCAATCTCGTTTGTGGGATTGANCAAAAACCCTGCAGTATCACAAGTAGGACAACGATTAGGTCTTGCATATGGTGTACCATCCTTCTTTGTTTTAGTTATGTATCCAGACCCAGAGCAATCTGTACATTGAACCGCTTTTGTTTTATACAGACGCTCTGTGCCACTGGACAGGAGATTGCGGAAGTCTGTGTCATCCATATAAGGGTCAATAGTATTAGCCCAATACGTTTTATCTTTGACCTTACGTGAATAGATAACCCATGACAACTGCTCTGGACTATTCAAGTTGATAGGTGTGTCACCCATCAGATTACGAACATGCTTTTGCAAATCCTTTACTAACTGTTCTCGTTCTTCTTCATACTCTTGTTTTACACTATCTAGTGCATTCTTGTCAACAGTAAATCCTGTTTGATAAATGCGTGACAGCGACACGCAGACCTGATTGGTCAGGGTAACTGTGTCATATAGTCTACTATCTGTAGTGTTCAGTCTATACATCAGCTTATCAGATAGTTCCTGTGTAGCATGAAGGTCAGCAGACAGGTACTTAGTCAACTCATTGTAAGGTATGTCACGTGTGCTATAACCTTTAGCAAAGTATTCTTTTAGTGTTCCTTCCTTCTGTGTTTCTAATTCATATCGTTCTGCACAAGCCTCAAGAGACAGAGGTTTCTTCTGACCACGTTGTAGTACATACTCAGCAAGCATCGTGTCAAACACAGGGCCATCATACTTGAAGCCTGACTCCCACAACCACAGCAAGTCATGCGCTGCATTGTGCATAATAAGCACAGTTGCATTGTCCAAGAACCACTGCACACGCTCATGGTATTTGGTAGACAACTCAATCTGTTGTTCAGGAACATGAGCAAAACTCTCCATGTCTTGATGGTCAAATGGAAAGTGCATCTCTACATCTTGGTCTGTTAATACACCCACCATGACCAACGTATTCTCCTGCTCAAACGGGTCCATGTGTATCTTACCATCACGCTTGGTGACGGTGTTCTCTACGTCTAATACTAATTTCATTATGCTTCATACCTCGCTGTTTTATATTTCAGTTCGCAGTGTACCACACCATGCCACCCTGTCAACTTATTTTTTACCACATTGAGATGACGCTGTGGGTCTTCTTCTTGTTCTGTTCCATTCTCATTTGTCTTGATAGGATTCTTAGCAATTAAAACCATGAGGTCAGCCTCTGCTGCTTTACCTGTGCGAGAACCTTCCATCATTGATTGATTGAGTAGAATCTTACCCTCTGCATCTGCTGATAGCTGCGACATGTAAAACACGGCACACTCATACTCCTTTGCAATCTGACGGGCATGAACAGCATTAGCTTTCAGTGCTTCATCCTGTCTTGCATATCCACCCTTGGCAAACTTATCGCCCATGTCTAGCAGAACAATGTCTGGCTTGTATGTCTTACAGATGGACTCTACCCACGCCATATCACGACCCGTAGCATCCTTAATCTTTATGCGTTCCTTAACAGGCGAATAGAGGTCACGTGCTTTGCTTGGGTCACGTTTAATCTCTTGCATTGTCATACCTGTAGCTGCTGTCAAATACCTTGCACCCACACGGTGATATCCCTCTTCGTTACATAATATAATACAATTAGCACCTTGATGTGCAAACCCACCGGGGCTGGCAATTAAGCTGGCATGAAAAGATGTCTTACCTGTGTTTGGTCTAGCACCAATCTCAATCAAGTGTCCAGCATTTACTCCCTCTACCTTACGTGTTAAGGGTGGTATGTTAAATGTCCAACGTGCCTCAAGGTCTGCCTTGGATAGTAGTGTGTCAAGGTCAATGTCATCCCACTCAACCTTCAAGTCAGGTGTGAAGTCATCACTATACTGCTCAAGAAGATTACGTAGAGGTTCTAGTGTGGCCTTGTCACCATTGACATAATCAAAGCCAAGGTTAGCAATGTCCTCTCCAACTACTTGTTGAAACAACTTAGACAATACCTCACCTGCAATGTCACTACCTAACGGTGTCTCTTTTTTGATTTTATGAAACAGAGCAGAGTATGCTTGCTTCTGCGCTGTAGTTAGTGTCGGGTTGTTAGACATAAATAATGCTTCAACCTCATCTGGTGTTACGGTACGCTCGTAACGCTGCATGGCAGTATCAACTGTCTGCTTTATCTTACGTACATCCTTGCTGAACAGTCTGTCAGGACAACGTGCGCCACGATGGTCATCGTAGAACCCTTTATCCATTAAACTTCTAACCAGTGATAATTCCATTTAGTTCATCTCCTATCTCAATTAATTTGTCCATGTCTATCTTGTTACGATACTTTAGGTCATCTGTCAAGCGCAACACTCTAACATTAGATACGTGACCTCTCAACTCTTTTGCAAAGGCCAGTGTCTTTGGTAAGGCATCTGGGTCTAGTGCAATGATTGCTGTTGAGAACTGTGAAAGATACCTCTTGTGTCCTTCGGATAACGATGTTCCCAACACAGCAACACCAACAAACACATCATTACCCACAACTGCGGCACTCACACAGTCCTCAACAACTACAGCTACCTTACCACAACCAAAAGAATAAGGCAAGCTGCTTTTACCATACCGCTTCCATTTAGGAAGTCTCTTCTGTATGGCACGTCCCGCAGCGTCAACAACCACACCGTCATGCAGGACAGGAAATACAACACGGTCTTCTTTAACATCATACATCAACCCGTGTGTATCAAACTCCAAACCCCACGTAGCACAGAATCTTTGTATCGCATAGTTAGTATGATTATGCACTACGTATGGGGGCATTTCAAACTTCTCATCTACAAATCTTTCAACATCATTCATGCTGGCACGTATGTCATCTGTTGTCAATTGTACACGTGTACCACCCTTAACACCACAAGATGCTTTGTAACAATTCCATACAAGAGAACCCATGTTATTGGTCACTGTAAATGTTTTGTANCCATTACAACTAGGACAATTCATTCTCTTTGTATGTCCATTAGGTATGTCTATATCACTTATAGTGTTATATATATTATTCATGTATTAATCACTTTCCTTTGCGGCACTTGCTGTACTTGTACCATGATTTTTACGTTGCGTCAATGCATAATCAGCACTGGTCAGTGTATTTTTTAGATAAGGTGTGACAGATTGTGCATTAGCATGTCCTGTAACCGACATTATCTGTCCAATACCGACACCNGCATCAACCATTTCTGTTGTACCAGTTCTACGTAGGTCAGATAAGCGTAGTTCCTTTGGCAACCCAGCCTCTTCCATAATCTCACGTGCATATAACGGTAGTTTTGTCAGTGAATACGGCTGATATACACCATGTATGGGTCTAGGTCTAGGTGCTACATACTCTTGAAAACCAAAGTCTTCGTTTTGTTGTACAAGCATAACGTGTAACTCGTCACTAATAGGTAAAAATACCTCTGCCCTGCGCTTAGATTGCTCTATATGTGCTGTCTGGTCAACTAAGTTTACATTATCCCATGTAAGCATACGCATATCACCTAGTCGCTGACACCACTCATAAGCCATCTGTGCAATCAATCCTATGTTACGCCACCTAAAATCGCTGTAGGCTACGTCTAAGAACTTTTGCACCTCTTCCCTACCCCAAACAACCTTACGCTTCTCAGCGGCTCGTTTACGCACGATAGCAAAGGGATTGGTCATACAGAGTTCCTCACGCACACCGTGATTAAACACGATGCGAGTGACAGAAATAGTGTGGTTAGCAAGGTGTATGCCACGTTCACACCATTCGTTGTATGCAGTTTTTGCTATGCGTGTTGTAATTTTGTCACACTCAAAGCGGCAAAGGGGTTTACCCTCTGCCTCAGTTGAGAGTAGCACATTTAGAAAATACTTATACTGCGCTTTAGTTTCATCACGTAACTGTTTGAAATCAAAGGAAGAAGTATAATCATGTACTAGCTTTTGAAGTTTCATATTATCTCCTTAGTCTCTATGTCCATACGGTTCTGCATTACTGCCTTTTTCAACTACACATCCCGAAGGATTTATATCACAATTTGGATAGCTGTAGCAAGCAACGTGAGCATCTTCCTTGTACACTCGTTCAGTTAGTATGTCAACTCTCTGCAAGTTAGGATAACTAGGAACACAAGAACCTGCAACCATAGAGAGAAACTTTCTTTTTGCAGCGTCACTTGTATCGGCAACAACTTCTGCTGTCAAAGTACCGCTAACTGTCCACGGCTTGAACTCTATCTTGAATAGTGTAAATTCCTCACTCATGCTGCCACCAGATTTTGAAACAGTGAACTGTCAACCCATTGTGCAACTTTATTCTCTCTGTTGAACATGGTAACTGCCTCTGTATCGTGTCCTGTGTTACGCATTGAGAAACCATTACGCTCATCTGCGTATGTAGCATAGTTCGTAAAGGCTGAGTACAGTGCGAACTTGTTACGTCCACGTATGCCAACCTCTTGATTGTACAAGGTAAACATC